>Ga0206131_10003707_pt1 | contig 17404 bp, 13 predicted proteins | sample Helgoland_Spring_FD_148636 | JGI IMG/M metagenome (GOLD analysis project Ga0206131, IMG submission 148636) | Pelagic subsurface seawater microbial communities from Kabeltonne, Helgoland, North Sea - Helgoland_Spring_Bloom_20160517_1 | ecosystem: Environmental > Aquatic > Marine > Epipelagic ...
TTAGCTCAGATACAATTTCGAAATCAAAAGTTCTGTAATGAACTGTTTGGTCACTTGTTGTATCTGAATGGTTACTTAACAACCATTCCAACAAGTGCCCACACATCTGTCTTTATCTTGTTTTTAAAGCTCAAACCGCCGCTAGGGCTGGCTTTTTCTGCTTGGGTTGCCCCGAAGCGAGGTGCGCATTCTACAGAGCAATTCGAGTCGTGCAAGCGCTTTTTTCAATTAATTCAAAAAAAGTGCTGTGTGCATATTTCGGGTTGTTTTGACAACGAGAATGGAGCACCAAACCCGAGACAGTTTTGCCGCGGGGGATGCAGTATCTAATAGGTGGAGTGGGAGTGCAATGAGCGCCAACTCGTTTCGAGCAAATTACTGCAAAAATGACGATAGCGATGCAACCTTGACAGGTAACTGTAGTCGGCAACTTTGCGCGACTAGTCAACAGCCCCGCGTGATGCAAGGAGCCAGCCAGACTGTGACCGTGAGGTTATCAAGGCGCGCGTAGGCCGGTGAGTAGTAATAGTGCTTGCTCAACTTAGCGGAAAATTGTGACGCAGGCAGCGGTTTCCAGCCAATGAGCGTAGGTGGAAGTAATGCCGTCTTCCAGGGAGCGTGCATCGTTCCACCCCAGCGCGTGAAGCCGCCCACTGTCCATCAGCTTTCTGGGTGTGCCATCTGGCTTTGTTGGATCGAACACCAAATTTCAATGACCAACAACAAAAAGCGTGATAGACCCTCATTCCTAACCCAGCAAGCCTGCGTAACGCTCCGCCAATATCTCAACATTGAACTCTTGGGCGTAGTGTAAGTAGCTTGCTTCAGCGCTAGCATTGGGTAACTTTGGTATCTTCCAGGTATTGTCGACTACTACACCACTCCCAAAGTCTCTCACCTGTCCAGCCAGATGCGGTATAGAATCAGAAACTATAACGTTCACGCCACACGACAAATATTCAGCGAACTTTATTGGCGACGAAACTAGGTTAACCGGACTCTCGTCCCTCAACAAAAAGCCCCAGCGATATTCCGTTAGCGCTTGGGCTAAACAGCGTCGATTTGATATTGAAAACACCCTAATCCGCTCCTTCGCGGCCTGCGTTATCTTAGCCTTGTTAATGACATTCCAGGCCAAGTCCGGCTCTTCCGTAATAAAGTCCAAACTATAATCAGGATCTTCTTCATGGATTGAGTTAAAAATATCCGCACACTTATCTAGGCGCTGCCACACTGAAATACCGCCTACATATACGATCCGCTTTTCGCGAGGACCAACTTCATTACACTGGAAATCTGAAGCACAGGGGATGACGATAGCCGTGCCGTGATTCTTCCCCATTCGTGTCTCTATGAAGTTTTTCATCGATTCCGATACATATACGATTTTATCTGCCCTGAGAAACGCAATTTTCTCCATAATTTGTAGGACTTTTCGTCGTAGCCGAGATCTATTGCGCAAATATGACTCCTCGCTAACCAGTCCTTGAATCCAATAACAAACATCGATTTGGCGCATCAAAAATACCCAAGGGATGCTGCACATTTGTCGACTACTTATAACAAAAAGCGACTCTCTTCTGCGCGCCCAAATCTTCCACGCCCGCTCCAAAAAAGTTGAGTAAGTTATTATCGTAAAGTCATCTATATAAACAGCATCTTTCTTGTGGCATATCAACTGAACTTGAGGATCTGACTGCGCTATTAATTCAACATGTCGCAGAGTGGCATTCCAAACGGCGGATTTACTATTTCTCGGCATCAGAATCAACATAGGATGTTCTCGTACAAACCTCTCACACTTTCACCCACTGCGCTCCAATGAAACTTGGATCTAAAATACCGAACTTCATCGGGCACAATGTGCATATTCTCCGCCTTCACTATTGCCTGTGCTATACCCCGATCATCTGTAGGGCTTACCGATATAAAACCATTAGCGTTACTTAGGTAATATTTAGCGTCACATTGCACCGTGCACACCACCGGCACCCCATTACACAGCGCTTCCAAAACGGAAATAGGCAATACTTCAGAAAAACTAGGCAAGACAAACACATCAGAAGCTTTTAATAACAACGCAAACTGATCCGACTTATTATCCAACTGACCATGAAAAATAAAGTTATCTCCACTTGCTTTACTCTTGCAAGCTGCAAAATAACTGTCATCGTATATCGGGCCAACGAAATGGCAGACAAATTTTCTCCCCGTCCTACGCATTGCCGATATCAATCCAAGCTGATTCTTTCTAGGGCAAACAGCACCGACACAAAGGACGGTTAATTCTTTATTAGCATTACCAGCTTTCGCAACCTCTTCGACCGGAAGGGAAAGTGCAGATACGCCATTGGGGACGTACGTATATTCTTGTTGTTGCAACGGTAAATTATAAAATTTATTAAACTCTTCTCGTTCTCCCGGCCCAAGGAACTGAAAAGCGGAAACGTTATTAACACGCTTCTTAGCCGTGCGGTATCCAAACAAATCTAGCCCCATCGACAGCGAAAAGAGTTTTGCTAATTTCGCCCGTCCCACTCTATCCGCTTGCTGGAAAATTGGACTCAATACATTTTTTTTTGAGTTGGCCTGAAAATACTCCCACACCGTAGTACTTGTTGGGTGCACTGAGAAGTGATGATAAATATCGACATCACCTACAGTAGCCTCAGGTTCATGATAAAAAAAGACCCTACACCCGAGCTGCTCAAGTGCACGTTTGGTCTCGAGTATTTGAAATTCAAGTCCACCCTGACGTAAAAACATGTGAGGGTAATAACCAAAAACCACTTTCATACTTTCAAACCATTGACAAGAGTGGGGTTGCGACAACAATTAAACTGAAGATAACCGGTACCCACGGAATTAGAATGCCATTGCATCTCAACATCCACACTATGAAGACTATAACCAAACCATACGCGAATCCTGTAGCCACGATAACACCAATAGCCCCAAAAATAGCGCTTGCAGTAAGACTAGCGACGTAGTTAAACAAGACGCCAAGTCCTAATCCGAGGGCAGTAATCCACGGCTTTTCTGTAATTGGACACAACACTCCTACGACAGCATAGACGCACTGCATGCCTATGCAAAAACAGAGTGCCTTGAAAAATGCGACGCCACCAACAAACGCCTCCCCGTACGTCACGGCAATTATCCAGACACCCGCTGCATCCAGAATAAAATACAACCCCACAGAACCTATCGCTGTGACTATAGAAAGAAGTGATATATTCCTGATTACACTTTGGGCTTGTCCGACAGACCAAAGTTTTACTTGATTCGTCAACAAGACATTAGAAACGATTACCGACGCCACATAATAGTAATTGACTAAGCTATACGCTACACCAAACTCACCAAGAACCTCTTTGGTTGCTGCACTCTGAACCATTACCCGATCTGAAAACGAAATTAGCACAAGAAAGAATGCAGCGCATACTCCCCAAAAAGCGTACGGTAGAAATTTTTTCATCAACTCGAGAGCGGTTTCCTCCTCGAATTCGGGCTCTTGATCTATATGATCGCGCATGTGGTCGCGGCTTGACACAAAGCGTAACATCAACACCGATATGACTGCAGAAAAAACCTCACTCAAGCCATAGATAGCAGCAACCGCCGTAAGAGGTGAGAGTCCAAGCGCGTCAGAAGGGAGCACTGTGACCATTCCCAGCATTACTAACAACCTGAAAAATGGCGCAAGGGTATCAACGAGACCTCGCTGAATGAATCGCCCCGTACTCCATAAAATGGAGAAACTCACTCTTGTTACCCATCGCAACGGAATAATTAACAGGGCAACCGTCCAAACAAATGAGTCCAACCCGAGTAGAGAGCCTGCGGAATTTGAAAGGGAGTACCAGATCAAAAGAATTGTGGTGAAACAAGACAGACACGCCAACACACTCCCGAGCAAATATTTTTTTAGCCAGCCGTATCTAACCGCTTGATGCCCGTAGCGCACCAAAACGTCGGGAATACCCAAACCAATCAAAACAAGGAGCAAGTCCACCGTAGTGACCAACAAAACAATCTGCGCAAATAACTCTGGCGCCCCGAGAAATCTAGCCGCCACTACTCCAAAACCAAACGAGCACGCCACTTTGACAAGGTTAAGCAGGAAGGGCGGTATGCTGGCATTTAAGGTAGTGATTGCTGAGGCCAAATGTCACCCATTCTTTTCTTTAAGTTATCGAGCCACCACCACGAACTTCCACAGAAGATAGCGGATCACGGGCTAGTCGGCAGCCACACAGCCCCCAAAATTAGCCCATCCGTTCTTTACGTCTGAAGCGACCAACACAAGTGTCGAAAAGAGCCTTCACATGGTCATTCTCATCAAAACCAGCGAGTAACTCCTTACTCGAGGCGAGAACGTATCCACGAGCTCGATGATGTCCGTTCTTAAGCGCTACGAACGTAACCTCGCTTCCCACCGGAATTGAACGGCCCCAAAGCTGACAAGTCGCGTGCTCCTTGATCTCTTTGTGATACGACAACTCCACAAAGACTGATCGGCCCTTTGCTTCACCAACGTTAAACAGTGATTCACCGAAAAGGGACACTTCCTTAAGTTTCGCGATAGCTTCCAGCAGATCATCTTCTGAATCACATTCGACAAGAAAGTCTCTAGTCATACGAGGCCTGACTTTTGAGAACCTTATGTCAAGCTTTTTCAGAAAGTCTTCATGCCTCAAGAGCCTGTAATAATAAACAGGCTTTGGGTACGACTCCTGAGAAAGAGCAGTCGCAATCAGAAAGTCAGCGTCCAATCCCGCCTCAATCTTCCCAAGCAAACGATCGTATTCTTTATAGCTTTCTAAGACAGGATCACGACCCTTAGAAACATACCATGTCGGCAATTCGTTTTGCGAAACCAATACTCTGCTTGCATGCAGGTAATGATGCTGCAAGTGAGCAACGCCATTCAGGAATAAAACACCAAAGTCAACGCTGTTATCTTTTGTCCTCTGAATAAAAATCATCGCCAGTAAACGATCAAGCCAAAGCGTCTTCCGTACATGGTCCGTAACCGAAGTAATGGCCGCCAGGCTAAGCGACCAGAGCTCTCGTAGAGGCAATACTGCTAACGCTGCGAAACAAAGCTTAGCTAACGTCTCTAAAGTGATTCGCGCCTCACTATTATCGTTAACGCCTTGGCGTAATGCGTCTGTCAACCATTTAGATATCAATGACGAGTCCGGATTAGTTTCCGTCCAAGGATCGGGCACGAAGAACCCTCTTTTCAAATTATTATTGGCGTTCATTGGAGACATAGCTCCAACAATAAAACCCATTTCTTCAATAGCTTCAAAAATTTGGACCGACTCATCGTGTATCGCGTCACCAAGCCGAAAAACTCCATGGTCTGCAAAGGTGCGTCCAGTGTGAACTGAGCGCCACTGTATCCAGGGCTCCAATTCTCTATAACGCTCCTCACTTGAAGAAAACTTAACTCCCTGAGCCAGAAATTTAGAAAAATTGGGCAACATCTCTCCTTCGTTGATGTATCTGATAACCAGATCTACATTCAGTTCATTTAACTGTAGAAAAATCAGGGGTCTCATCTCGTCGACTCGCGAATAAAAAAATTATACGTATTAACGTCGAGCTTCACGTTTACATTTTCGTAATCTGTGGATTTAAAAAGCTTACGAATTCTGGCCCGCGTGATACCCAGATTCGGAAGAATAAATTCTATTACTCCCGAGACGAAAAGTAGAAAACTCTCGATTCCATAGACTTTGAACTGCTTCTTCTGAGGGAAGTGCCTCTTTACAATTTGACCAACCGTCTCGACGGGGCGCTCAATCGCGATACAGTGAAGGCCATCCGCCTCCGATAAGCTGTAAACCAGAAAATCGCAAAACTTCTCCATTTCAGTCAATGATTTTTTTATTGGTATTATGGGAAATAATGGGAGTGCTTTTGAATACTTGATAAGGCGCGCGACATTAGTATTACCACCCAGACAAGGATCATAAATAGCCGACGGCAAGACTACAGTCACAGGCACCGAGTTTTTAATGCACCACTCTTCTACCAAACACTGCTGCAAATACTTTGTTGACCTATACGCATCATCAGATCGTAAGCTTCGATGATATGGAATAGTCTGCCCATCAATTGCTGCTACAGAGCTTACGTGGACAAACTTTTTAATATTTTCTGGGCTTAACCTAGCCAAAAACTCTTGAGTCGCCACAACATTATCTCGGTAATACTGCTCCGTTGAAATTCCGTGGTCTGTTCGCGCAGCGGCAAGGTGTATAACTGAAAATTGAGAATTGATAAGGCCAACCCCCTGCTCTGAAAAGTCATTAATGTCTTGCTGGTATATCCCTGACTTACTAGATCTATCAATTGCAACCACGCGATAAGCGCTCAGCTTTGGCGTTAAAAACTGACCCACATAACCTGCTGCCCCTGTCACGAGAACATTTTCATAACTAGTCATACGCACTCACACATCGTCATAACCCGCGTTGTTTTTTAACATCATCTTATGTACTAGACCCAGAGCGCTTTTACATGAAGTCTCTCTAATGAAATCCTTGCGTATTATCGCTCTATTTTTTTCGATCTCTGCAGCCGTGAGATGCGGCATTTTCTCGAGTTGCTCCAATAACTTTCTCTGTGCGATCACGTCACCAGGGCTAACGCAGTGCACTCCTGCGAATTGACCAGAAAAAAGCACTGAAATACCAGAGGCCGCAAGCACTATTCTCCTTCCTGCTGAAATATACTCATAAAATTTCGATGGAATGGCGCTAGTATATTCCTCGGAAATTTGCAAGTACAAGATACTCGCGCGCTGATAATAGTGCTGCAGACGGTCCCAAGGGAGTTTACCTGCAAAAACAACATTTTGGTTAAAATCGAATCTTCGTTTCAGCGAAGTGAACTCTCGGCCCTCTCCGACAATAATAAAATCCATTGATTGCAACTCCACCGCGCATTTCAGAAAAGTAGTCAAATTCTGCGCCGCGCCAACATTGCCAATGTAAACTATGGTCGTTTTAGACTTAGGCATTACAGAAGCCAAAGACACCAACTTCTCGTATTGGAGCATGGAAATTCCATTAGACATGACCTGCACCGATGAATCAGGTGACATCTCTTCGATCAATTCAGCCTCTTTTGCATTCGTCACCAGAGTCACCATAGCCCGGCGCACGGCTCGAAGAGCAAAAAACTCCAGCAAATGTCCAAAAAATCTAATAAAAAGCTTTCGATTAGCTTTAAAGTAGATCCATGACAGATCCCGCACATCCAAAATAACGCGATGGCGGAAGGCTAACATTGGGAACATAAAAAGTGACATTGCTGAAGGTACTGACAAGAGAAGCAGATCACGTTGATTGACAGTTCTCGAATAGCTCACCAACTGAATCGAGAGAAGAAGCTCCTGTATTGCGCGAATGCTGAAAGAAGCTTCTTTCTTAATTCTTGGAGATACTAAGAACGTTACCCCTTCAAGCGCCGCGTTCAAAGAGTCTTTATCGTCAAGTTCGTCAGGCCCAGAGCAACACCAGTGCACCTTAAAACCATTTTGACTCGCCACATTTGCTAACACGCCAAGTCTGTTTTTGATTACTGCTTCGTCATATCGATAGGTGGTAAGAAGGTGGATGTTTTTCATGCGCGTGTGTGGTCAAGCTTGATATCGTATGCCACCTCTCTCACGCCACTCGAAGTTGTAACCGCAGAAATCTGTAAACTGGTGGTAAGTTGCTGGCACCCAAAATCTGCGCTAAACATATTGGAGACCATCGTCGCCTCTAGGCATCGGCTTACAGTTAAAAGTGATTGCGAGTTTTCTAACCGTAACAAAAACCTATTCTCCCCCAACGATTCAACCATTACGCATGGTCCAAAGTGAATCCATGAGATAACATCCCCAGGCTCTTTACCATTAAATCGATCAACAATTCCCAATACTCTATCACTAAATTGGATTTGCCTTGAGGTTAAGAAACCATCCTTTAGGTAACCATCGAAACCAGAGTGCTTGATGCTAATTTTGGATCCTGATAATTGGGCGTCAACCTCGGCTCGTTTTCCGACCCGGAAGGCGCCCCACACGTCGGAAGAGTTTTTTGAGTTAATCACGAGATTGTTTTTGCTTTTTGTACCTCTATAAAACGTTCGCTCAGGCCCCGCCTGATAAGTATACGTACCTAGATTCGTAATTAAGCGGCCTTGTTTTAGCACCACCTCATACGATCCAATGTCGGCATGATAATGCGCAGGATTGTGCGAGGGAGCACAAAAACCAAGATTCACTAAAATAGAGAAGGTAGCATCGGGCGAGCCCATCCTGACAAATCCAGCTTCCTCAAATGCCAACCACTCTTGGTAGCTAGTCGAAGAGTAAATCGGGCGCGAACCCATCACATTCTTGTAAGCGTCTTGCAGCTCGACCAACGTCGGCGAACTCTCGATGCTGGCATCGTTGAAGAGGGGTATGGTTCCATCGACGTGAGAAACAAGCACTGCGGCTTTCATCATAATTTCTACGGCAGCAACCAACCAACCTAGCTCGCCGGCTCCAATCTCATCACGCAACCAGTAACAAACATACAAGAGATCCCAGAGTAGCAAGCGGTGATAAAAGAGCGACCGCTCATAATGCACACCGTCCGGTAAAATCTGCTTTTTGACTTCTCTCTCCAACCCATGGAGTCCTACCTCAAGAAATGTCGGTGCTAAACCTGACTTTAAGATCTTTCCTGCTACTACCAATGCACAAAAATTAACTAAAAGGTGATTCGCCCCTAAATGCCTCTCCAGCCTCCTGTGTATCAACCGCGCATGGATCTCAAGTTCAGCTGCTAGCGCACCAACCCCTTCTCCAGGTTGTTCTTTTGTCATTGTTAAGTTTAGCAGTCGTCTAGAGACCGGGTAAGGATCCCATGCGACCGCAGTGTAGGGCGGAAAAACCGCTCGCCACCTCCAATACCACCCTAATCGATCTATTAGAGCGTGTGCATGCGGCTTGACTGATAAGCAAGACAAATAGTGCAGCTCGTACACTTGCAAGTCAGTCAAATGAGACACTGATACTTCGGTGTCTAACACCGCGCTAAGCCGCTCCAACGTTAGTGCATCGCTTTGGGTCGCAATGCGATACATACCGCACTCCTCAAAATACTGCGTATGCAGTGTCGCAGCCATTTCAGGAGAGCGATAGTTCGGGGGCTTGCGAAGCCAAACTCGATGAAGCACCAAAAATACCACCTGCCTCGCGGTAAACCATTGAATGCTACGAAAAAATCGAAGCCAATATCCAAAAAGTCTATATTTGCCAAACCTCATTGCAGCGCTATGATCCTGGCCATTCCACGAACTGATATCGACCGCTATGCTTGGTGGCCTTAAAGCTCACCCACACCCCTCTTCTCCGCTCGTCAATTACTTGAGTGACCTGGCCGTGCTGAAACAACCAACAAGGCAAAGGGTCCTTTTTGACTTTTAAAACAAGAACCAACATGTCGTCTTTAACCATATAGACCCGAACGTACCGCGTTGTGTTTACTCGGCTAGGCTCCACAACCGTCGAAAAGAAATGAGTGCTATCATTAGCAGAAACTGAGTAGAAAACTGATGATGGAATTGCTACTTTCTTGACGGTCACTTTTGTATCGCGGCAGACCTTACACCAATAATTTTGCTTTAATGGGGTATCTGTCGCGTACGCGTAGAAATCCTTCTCAAAAACCACTGATACTGCCCTAGAAAGCTGGCTACCCTCTACTAAAGTTTCCCAATCCCCATCGAATAAAAGGATTCCAGATTCACTATCAGAATCCCCAGTTGTCACTACCAACTTACCCGTGAAGGAATCAACTTGAACACCGTGAATATGCCTAATACCCACGAGCTCATGAATTTTATTTAGAACTGTACCCTCCAACTTATAGAACGCTACAGGGTCTCTGGTCTTATTGTTTTTGTATTCCCCAAAGAATATCGCCGTTGAATTTTGCGCTATTACTATAGGCCGGAATTTGATATCTATACTTTCAAAAAAACGCTGATTACATCGATCAAAAATAAAAATTTTCTTATTGGCAAACACATATATATGATCACAAGAAAACTCAATGTGCGAAATTTCCAAACGAAATAGACGGCTAAAAAAATCAAGTCGCATTAGCAAGCGGATCAAAAAATTAACAGGCAAAAATACCAGCGGTTTTGAACTACCTCTGTCGGGATCGGCTATGTGTATCGACGATCCTTTTGCCACTATTAAATCTGCGCCCAAGATTCCTAAAACACGGCCAAAGTAATATTTCGAAGGCACTGAACTGCTATCCTCGCTTTAATACCACGAGGGCCCACGCAGCGAACATCACAAGACACGAGTACATGCGCATACCAACTTTGTCTCGCCATCCGAGGCGGTTAAAGTCGACATAAGGTGAAGTCGCGTTAGTCTCAGGCATAGTGGCTACTGCTGCTGACGATTCAAATGAACTTAATTGGGTCTCCCAAGCCATTTTCTTTGCCGAATCAATGGGATGAGTAACAGACTCTTTCCACTGCATTTCCTCCGGCGAAACGATTTCCATTGCCTTCGTTTCATGTTGAAGCATATTCCTATTAAAATTCAAACCGAGAAAATCACAAATTTCCCTGCAAACAGCTTCTGGCTCATCAACAAGCGTCTCGTACCGCACCTTCAAAATTTGGCTCGGAAATTTGTCATGGGCTCGGGCTCCACAAATCAATTGATATCTAGCCGCCACCAGATGATGAAAAATACTATTGCGCGCCGACCATGCAGCCTTCTTTTTCGACGCTAAAACCGCTCTAGGATCTCTGAAAACATGAATTATTTTGCAGTTCTGGAACTCACCGATAAGCGATTCAATTGACTCTATAAGCCGTGGATCTTTATCCACTCGAAGCTTATTGCGAGCCTCAGATACTCGCAAAAAGTCAAGGTATGCATCTTTCGCGGTATTGGTTTGAGTGATCTGCGCGATAAGCAAACCTTCTCTTTGCACAAGTGCGTCGTTAAGCAAATCACGGGCCGGTGTATTTGGAAAGGGCAATACAACCCTCCTAAGGACGGACGTTTCGAACCCCACATCCACATCGTCGTGAGCAGCGAGCATCGCTGATACGAGAGTTGTACCCGATCGTCCTACACCCACAATAAACGCAACCTTCAAAAACAGAACCCTCCGCTTTGGTCCAACTCATCGACTAATGGTTGCACTCCTCGGTAGACAGTCTAGCGAGTTTGGTAACAACATTTTGAAAAATAATCCGAGATCGAAATCGCTGCCCCGTCAGGATCGCTCCCCTGCAGCACTGCATGTACAACTGCTCATCACGTGCGAGTTTATTTATCGCTTCAGCTAACGCAACGAAACTTCCTGCAGGCACACGGATACCGTTCTCGCAATCAGTAATAAGCTCTGCCAAATTAGGCAAGTCGGAACAGACGACCGGAATTCCTTTCTGGAGCGCCTCTATAATTACGCCCGGATATCCATCGTCGGATCGCTTTGTGGGCAATACGACGAGATCATATTGATCATAAAGTTCAGGAATATCCTGGGGTTCTACCGCACCAGATATGTGTACATTATTCAAAGCTGCAGTCGAAATGATATCTTCACAGTCAATATTTGGCCCCACGATATCTAGCTTCAGTCCATCGTCCAATAATGGGGCCGCGGCGATTAACTCGGGGATGCCCTTTGCTTTTTTTAATTGTGACAAGCAGAGGATGCGCTGTATTTTCAATCTTGATTCGGACTTCATCTTGAAATCTCGACCATTTGGAAACCAAGCGACATCGCAGTAGTTTGATAGAAACTGTAGAATATTGTGAGTCTCGCAAAGTATCAAATCAACCGAACCGATGATCTTTACATACAACCATCTAACCAACGAGTTCTTGTGTCTTATATATGAGTGAGGGTTGCCTCCGAAATACCGGATTGCTATCGACGCCGATTTTAGTCGCGTTAGCAAAATAATCGGTGGTGCTAGGGTGAAAATTCCCGATCTTGAAATATTCAAAACTACGACGTCATTTTTTTTAATAGTACGAAGCGCTAAGAAAAAAAGCGCTAGAGAGTGTCTCACATTTCTATATAATCGAGTTACTCCAGTGACGCCAGCTACTGATCGGGACGTATTCAAAACTCTAAAATCATATGGGGCGTACGCTTCATAAAAAGCAACGAATTCGGCGAAAGCAACTTTTGCACCACCTATACTGTCGTAAGCGACTGGCAGCGGCCCAATTAAAATATGACTCACCTCACTTCCTCAAAACGGATCGCAATGGTTAGGAATCATCTTTCTTGAAGTATCCCGCAGAAGTCCATGACCTGACTTCCATTTTCTATAACTTGCAATCTCGCTGCGCGGAATTGCGAGTGCCCAACCAAAAAAATGACAAGACTAGAGTCAGTGGTGCGGGGCAGGTCGCTAAAAAACTCAACAGACCTGTTTTGACTGAGACTCGCCGGCAAGTCCCGTACATGAGGATCAACGCAAATAACTCTATATTCACCGTGGCTTGCTAGGGCACCACAGATACTCAATGCCGGGCTCTCTCTCACATCGTCGGTATCGGCTTTGTAAGTAAGGCCCAAACACACGATCTCAGTAACTTGCTGCGCCCGAGCGGCGCCAATAATTTTATCCACGACCCATTGAGGCTTGCTGTCATTGACTTCACGAGCTGTTCGGATGAGGTTCGAGTGAGCAGGGGACGCGTCTACGATGAACCAGGGATCAACAGCTATACAATGACCGCCGACACCAGGGCCTGGAGAGAGAATATTGACTCGGGGATGCAAATTTGCCAGCTTTCTCAGCTCCCAGACGCTAACTTCGAAGTCGTCACTAATCTGAGATAATTCGTTAGCGAATGCGATATTCACATCGCGATATGCATTCTCAGCAAGCTTACATAACTCTGCTGTTTCAACGTTGCTCACGCGGCACTCACCCGTCACAAATGTTTCATAAAAATTCCTCGCCATGTCGGCACATTCTGCTGAGATGCCTCCTATAACTCGGTGATTTTGACGTATCTCTCTTAACATATGTCCCGGGAGCACTCGCTCCGGACAATGGGCTATCCTAATATCACGTTTTTCTAAATCTTTGCGCGCAGACGCTATTAGATTGTGTATGGCTCTCGTAGTCCCAACAGGTATCGTTGACTCGATAATAACTAAGTCGCCTTTGCGTAGGCTATCCGCGACAGCCAAGGCTGCGGACTCCAAATACGATAAGTCTGGTTTTTTTTCCGAGTTGAATGGTGTTGGAACCGCTATTACGTGGATATCAGCATTCTCAACTCGACTCGCAAAAGTTAATCGACCACCGGAAACGGCCTCTTTAAACTCATCCTCGAGCCCAGGCTCTTCAATATGTACCTGCTGGGATTTGAGACCTTTTATAACCTGATCCGAAACATCAATCCCCAAAACCGAGTTTCCTGCATTTGCCGCAACCACAGCAGTCGGCAAGCCAATATACCCAAGTCCAATCACATTCACCCTTAACATTTACCGAGCCACTCCACTACCACCTCGACTATTTTCTCAGCCGCCGTCCCGTCACCATAGGGGTTAATTGCGGATGCCATAGCTTTATAATCCGCCGAATTGTCCACCAAATTTATGACCCCTTCCACGATAGACTCTCTATTTGCTCCCACCAGCCTCACGGTACCTCCCTCAACTGCTTCGGGTCGTTCTGTGTTATCCCGCATGAGCAAGACCGGCTTTCCTAGTGCGGGTGCCTCCTCCTGTATACCACCAGAATCCGTAAGTATGGCGAAGCTATGCTTCATTAAGAGCACAAATGACGCGTAATCCAAGGGGTCGATTAACGACACGTTCTCTAAGCCCCCTAAATACTCCATCACAGGCTGCTTTACGTTGGGGTTAAGATGGACCGGATATACGAAGTGCAGATCCTCTCGATTGGCAAGCTCAGCTATTGCGGCACAGATTTCCTCAAACCCGCCACCGAAATTCTCTCTTCGATGTCCTGTTATTAATATGACTTTGCGGACATCACATAGAGACGGTATCGCCTTCTGGGCGTCAACGCGAATATGCTCATTAAGCTCCAACGCATCAAGGCACAGATGCAACGCGTCAATAACCGTGTTTCCTGTTACAAACACTTGCTCTCTTGACACCCCCTCCGAGATTAAGTTGTCCGCAGCGTGTTTCGTGGGAGCAAAGTTGAGCTCAGCAATCCTACCAACGAGCTGACGATTGAATTCTTCGGGCCATGGAGAAGCCAAATCGTATGTTCGGAGCCCAGCTTCAACATGAGCAATTGGAACGCGGTTGTAGAAAGCGGCTAGGCTAGACATCGCACACGTAGCAGTATCACCGTGAACCAAGATAAGCGCTGGTTTATAGTCTGCAATCACTCGCTGCAAGCCCTCGAGGATCGATACTGACAATGCTGATAATGACTGATCTTGTTGCATTACGTCCAAGTCGTAATCAGGCTCAATCTGAAACAGGGCTAAAACTTGATCGAGCATTTCTCGCTGTTGTGCAGTCACACAAACCGCAAAGTCCAAAGGCGCACCTTCTAATTCTTTTACCACTGGGGCCATTTTTATTGCCTCTGGCCGTGTACCAAATACTACAAGTACTCTCTTCTCACCCTCGCACATAGTCTCCTTTTACCCCGCTCTTATCACACTTATCGGCTGATCTGCAGGCTTGAGCGCGCTACCAAACCCAACAACCATGAGATATAAAATAAAATTCTTATAATCGGTAACAGTCAGAGTGCTTAGCATTACGAAAAAGCCCGAGGTAATCAGCATTGTTTGCATCTTCAACCTGTGCCGAGAAAATAAAAACGAATATATCATACCTAGAAAAACGATTAGACCAATAACTCCGTTCTCGGCCAACAGTGTTAAGAATTGATTGTGCGCGACATCACCATGCTTTAGAGGAAAAGAAAAAAATCCTGCCCCCCATAATGGGCTTTCTGCAAAGTAAGAAAGACTATCAGCCCAAAGGTCAAATCTGCCCGCTCCATCAGAATTCAAAATCGTTGATAGACGGTAATAAAGCGAGTCAATTGATATTATTACGTAAGAAGTGGCAAAGGTAAAAATGGGCACCACAAACAATAATGTTCGGGTCGACTTTGCGTACGTGCCTAATAACACTAGGGAGCCAGCGACAAAGCCGGCCCGGCTGTAGGATCCTACAACTTGAATGTAAATTAACAACATACACACAGTGCTTAACACTGCGACTGCGCCACTGGAGAAACCCTCTAACTTGGTCTTCGATCGAATCAGGAATCCACCAACAATCATTGAAACAATCAGTCGCAGAGATTCGTAATTTGGTTCTTGCCCCCCGTAAATCAATCGCGGCACAAAATTCCCCTCAAAATATCTAGTTGTTTTTCCCTCAAAAACATCATTGGTTTGAATAAAAATAATTTTATCGAAAGGTGCGGGATCGACGACGTAAATGACTTTAAATACTAAACAAAATGCCCCCGAAAGGAAGAAACTCCAAAGGAGCGCCTCACGCATTTGTGTGGATGAGCGATAAATTAACAATGCACCCCAGACAATCATTGCCTCCAGAACCGTAACAAAACGATTCTGTGCCTCGGGATACGATGACGTAGCAATAAAACTGGACATCAGCAAAAAAATAAGGGCCAGAAGCCAAAAATCTTCCGTCCTTAAACGAAGTTTTCTGTAATTCAGTAGGCTAAATCCACATGCTAGGACGCAAAGCACCCCAAAAAGTCCAACTTTTGATAAATCCTGTAGAGGCGAGAACATAAAAACTGGCGTCAATAGAAAACATCGGGACCCAAGGAGCAGAGCAGCTAATACAAAATATAGAGAAACTAAAGCACTATATGGCAGGAGAGTGCCAGGGAACAACATTAGTAAGGTTATAGCCAGTGATCCGCCAACCGCTAGCCATCTCATAACGATTCTGGCCCACCTATTATATGGCAGCAACTTATATGGCAGCAACGGGAAGCGAGCTCAAACAAAAAGTGCACGGCCACTAAATATCCTCAAAGCCTTTTACTGTGGTTGATTAGCGATCGGTCACAATTGCGCGCCCGAGCCGATACTACACGCCATAACATCGTGGGAATAGTGGGAATAGTGGGAAAAACACAATAAATATCGGCAATAGCTCCGTAAACGTACAACACCATGTATAAAATGGCAGTAACCTACTGCATTTGTCACTCAGGAGTCGTAATCAAGTGGTAACATACATATTAGTGATGATAAACGAGCTCTGGGGAAAAAAGTGACAAGCAAACATCTAGTAAATACCTTCAAGGTCTCACTCACGACTGCTGCTTTTTGTGCAATGTCTGCAGGGTGCACTGTTATTCCCGGTAGCGGCATGGATACCGAGGTATTTGATTGGCCCGCTAGTTCGACCGAAGCCCCCGCCGCTAAGGTAGCTCGAGTCAAAATTACTCCGACTATCCTAAATAGCGCGAATAAGAGCCAGGAAGACAGTCCAATCGCCAGCCCCCTAACCAGCGAAGCCGACTTAGCGATTCCCTATCAATACCGCATGGGCGTGGGTGACGTATTGAGCGTCATCGTTTGGGACCACCCAGAGCTCACCGCACCTTTTGGCTCGTTCAATAACACCCGAGACCAAGGCAACGTAGTCCGCGATGACGGCACTATCTACTACCCCTTCGTTGGCTCAGTCATGGCCCAGGACAGAACAGTTGCAGAGCTTCGTACTGAGCTGGCGGAAAAACTCGCGAGCTACATTGAAAGCCCACAATTAGAAGTTCGCATTGCCGAGTACCGCAGCCAGCGCTTTTTTATGGCCGGGTCCGTTGCACAACCGGGCACATTTCCGATTACAGACGTCCCAATCACGCTTGTCGAGGCCATTAATCTAGCGGGCGGACTGACAGACAACGCCGACGTATTTGATGTGCGTTTGACGCGGGGCGAAGCCACTACAGTCACGCCACTTTTCAACATCCTCTACGAAGGGGATTTGACAGGTAATGTACGGTTGGAGCATGGCGACGTAGTGCATGTCGCGCCTAACGAGCTTCGTCAAGTATTCGTTTTGGGTGAAGTCGTTCAACCACAGACATTACCCATGACCAATCGTCCGCTGAGTCTCACGCAGGCGCTGTCTAACGCGGGCGGCATACAAGAAGCGAGAGCCGATGGTCGGGGTGTCTATGTCGTACGTCAGTCTGAATATGACGGCGTCATTGACGTCTTCCAGCTCGATGTCTCAGAAGCCTGGGCCTTAGCGCTCGGCGATCAGTTCATGCTGCAACAGCGAGATGTGGTGTATGTGACCGCTGCGCCTATTACACGCTGGAATCGTTGGGTGTCGAACGTACTGCC
>Ga0206131_10003717_pt1 | contig 17360 bp, 15 predicted proteins | sample Helgoland_Spring_FD_148636 | JGI IMG/M metagenome (GOLD analysis project Ga0206131, IMG submission 148636) | Pelagic subsurface seawater microbial communities from Kabeltonne, Helgoland, North Sea - Helgoland_Spring_Bloom_20160517_1 | ecosystem: Environmental > Aquatic > Marine > Epipelagic ...
AAGAAAAAAGGGGCATTGGAGGAATATTCTTCGATCAGTTGCAGCATAAAAATATCACAGAAAGCCTCGCTTTATTAGAAGAAGTTTCAAAATGTTACATTGAAACCTACGTTGAATTAGTAAATATCAATAAAAAGCATAAATTTACAGCAGAGGATAGAGAATTTCAGCTCTACAGAAGAGGAAGATACGTAGAATTTAACTTATTATTCGACAGAGGAACAAAATTTGGAATCGAATCTAACGGCAGAACTGATTCAATACTTGCCTCTATGCCGCCAGCAGTTAATTGGCCATTCAGGCTTTCAGCAAATATTAATAAAAAAGAAAAGAAACTTCTAAAGTTCATAGATAAAAAATGGAATGAGCACTTATAACTCATGAAATCATACAAATTAGGGGTCATTGGTAATCCTATAGAGCATTCTTTGTCACCCAAAATACATAGCATTTTCGCAAAACAGGCAAATATTCAAATTGATTATCAAGCCTATAGGGTGGAGGAGATTGATCTAGAGCTTTTTATTGAGGATTTTTTTAAAAAGGGCGGTGATGGTCTAAACGTTACCGTTCCACATAAAATTAATTGTCTTAATTTTGCAGACGAGCACTCCGCAGATGTAAGGGCCATCGGAGCAGCAAATACACTAAGTTTTAATAAGAGCACTAATAAGATTTACGCCCACACAACTGACGGAGCAGGTTTTGTTGCTGATGCTATAAAAAAGGATATCTCCATTTTTGATGCCAATATTTTAATCTTAGGGGCAGGCGGTGCAGCCCAGAGCATCATTCCAATGATCCACGCAAAACATCCTGCTTCTATAGTTTTAGATAATCGTACCCAAGAAAAGATTCAAACTGTTTTAGATAGATTCAGTCTTTTAAAGTCAGATGAGCCGTCTGCGCGCGCCAAATTAACTGGCTTAAAAAATTTTTCTAAGCATCGATCACTCACAGATAACATTAATCTAGTTATTAATACAACTTCTGCAGGTTTTGATGGGCCGTTTAGTTGGGACAAAGATATATTTACTACAAAAGATACAATTTTTTATGATTTAAGCTATAACAAAATAGATTCCTCAACTCCCTTTTTAAGTTGGGCAAGTCAGTATTCTGATCAATGCCATAACGGAATCGGAATGTTAATAAATCAGGCTGCACTATCCTTTGAGATCTGGACTGGCATAAAACCTGATATAAATCTCGCTGAGAATGAGTTTTTTAATGAGTAAGGGATTCATACGCTTTATTGCTGGTGCAGTTTGCCCATCATGCAAAGCGCTAGATAAGATAGCTATTAGTCCAGACGATAATACAATCTACTGTTTAAATTGTAATTATAAGGAGCATAGGCCGAAAGATTCCGGCGAGACAAACACCAATATAAGCAATCCAAAGGTCTTTAATTTAGATGACTTTAGAAACAAAAATTCCTAGAATTTATAGTGCTTTAAAGCTATTATAGCCTCAGAAAAAAAACCGCTTATTAAATTGTTAATAATGCTAAATAAACTTTTAATGAACATAATTTCTAGTTATAATAAGATATACCAATTATTTATTTTAAAAGTTTCATTGAAGCCAGGGAATTCTAATGTTTAAAAACGCAACCACATCTGTTAATAAAAGCTTAGCTGCCATATTTCTAAGTATTTTTACAAGCCCATTATTTGCTGCCTGGAGCGATCTAAACATGACGCAGGGAGTTACTGCAATAAGTAAAGAAGTATTTGGGTTACACATGCTAATTTTTTGGATTTGCGTGGCGATTGGCATCGTAGTATTTGGTGTGATGTTTTACTCGATGTTTGCATTTACCAAAAAGAAAAATCCCAACGCCTCAACCTTTCACGAAAATACATCATTAGAGTTGGCTTGGACCATAGTTCCATTTTTAATTTTAGTGCTGATGGCAGTTCCAGCATCTAACACTCTGACAAAAATTTATGATGATACTGAAGGAGATATTAATATTCAGGTCATTGGGTATCAGTGGAAATGGGAATACAGGTACTTAGAAGATAACATTGGTTTTTTCTCAAATCTCACCACAGATATAGATGAAATTTATAACAGAACACCTAAGGGTGAGCATTACCTAGAAGAGGTAGACGAAGCTGTTGTTATTCCAGTTGGTAAGAAAATTCGCTTTTTGATAACAGCTAACGACGTTATTCATTCTTGGTGGATGCCTGATTTTGCAATTAAACAGGATGCCATTCCAGGCTTCATTAATACCGCGTGGACAATTGTGGATAAACCAGGAACGTATCGTGGTAAGTGCACTGAGTTATGTGGAAAAAATCATGGGTTTATGCCAGTAGTAGTTAAGGTTGTTCCGCAAGATGAATACGATCTTTGGGTAGCAGGCAAAAAGGAAGCCGCATTAAAAATGGCTGAACTTACTGAGAAAACTTGGACAGCTGAGGAGTTGGTTCAAAGGGGAGAAGGCATTTACCAAAAAAACTGTGTAGCATGCCATCAATCTAACGGTGCCGGCATTACTGGAATTTTCCCTGCACTAGCTGGGAGCGACATCGTGTTAAACAATAAAGCACGCCACCTAGAAATTCTAATGGAGGGCGTTCAAGGAGCTGCAATGGCCTCTTACGCAAACCAACTTTCAGAAGTCGATATGGCCGCAGTGATTACCTATACTAGAAGGTCATGGGGTAATGCAGAAAACGGAGATGGAGAAATTGTAGTTCCAACAGACATAGTTGATTATAAAAAACCTAAAGTTTAAAGAGGAAGAAATATGAGCGCAGTAATAGAGACTCACGATCATGATGATCATCATCATGGCCCAGCAGCAGGATTGACTCGTTGGTTATATACAACGAATCATAAAGACATAGGCACATTGTATCTTTGGTTTAGTTTTGCCATGTTCTTAATAGGTGGAGCTATGGCCATGGTTATCAGAGCCGAGTTATTTCAGCCTGGCATGCAAATAGTAGAGCCAGAATTCTATAATCAAATGCTTACACTGCATGGGCTGATAATGGTTTTTGGAGCCGTAATGCCGGCTTTTGTTGGCCTGGCAAACTGGCTGATTCCAATGATGGTAGGAGCACCAGATATGGCGCTTCCACGAATGAATAATCTAAGTTTTTGGATACTTCCCGTAGCATTTTTTATATTACTTTCATCTTTGTTTATGGAGGGAGGCGCCCCTAATTTTGGGTGGACTTTCTATGCACCTCTTTCGACAACTTACGCGCCCCCTAGTGTAACTTTCTTTATTTTCGCTGTTCATATTATGGGAGCCTCCTCAATTATGGGCTCAATTAATGTGGTCGTAACTATTATGAATATGCGTGCCCCTGGCATGACCCTAATGAAAATGCCTTTGTTTGTCTGGTCATGGCTTATCACAGCTTATCTTCTAATAGCTGTTATGCCTGTCTTAGCGGGAGCGGTAACCATGATGTTGATGGACATTCACTTTGGTACTAGTTTCTTTAATGCAGCTGGTGGCGGAGATCCAGTATTATTTCAACATATTTTTTGGTTTTTTGGTCACCCGGAAGTTTATATTATGATTCTTCCAGCCTTTGGGATCACATCTCACATAATAGAAACTTTTTCTAGAAAACAACTATTTGGGCATACATCAATGGTTTGGGCAATGACATCCATTGCGATATTATCTTTTGTAGTTTGGGCTCATCATATGTTTACAGTAGGTCTGCCGCTCGCAGCAGAATTATTCTTTATGTGGGCAACTATGTTAATTGCGGTCCCGACTGGCGTAAAAGTATTTAATTGGGTTACCACAATGTTTAAGGGTTCAATTACCTATGAAACACCCATGTTGTTTGCAATAGCATTTGTAGTGTTATTTACCATTGGTGGATTCTCTGGTTTGATGCTTGCAATTACACCGGCTGATTTTCAATACCACGATACGTATTTTGTTGTAGCTCATTTCCATTATGTTTTAGTGCCAGGCGCTATATTCTCTATCATGGCAGCTGTCTATTACTGGATTCCTAAGTGGACTGGAAACATGTATGACGAGAGGCTCGGTAGATTACATTTTTGGCTCTCATTTATAGGTGTAAATGTTACTTTCTTCCCACAGCATTGGATTGGTCTGGCAGGAATGCCAAGAAGAGTTCCAGACTATGCGCTGCAGTTTGCAGATTGGAATATGGTATCTTCAGTTGGAGCCTTCTTGTTTGGTGCGTCTCAAATACTATTCTTATTTATTGTTATTAAAACAGTAATGGGTGGGAAAAAAGCCACACCTGAAGTTTGGGAAGGGGCTCGAGGCCTTGAATGGACTGTTGATTCACCCGCGCCGTACCACACATTTTCTACTCCTCCGAAGGTAAGCTAATGAATGAAGGGAGCAAAAAAACAATAAGGTTACTTTGTTTCTCTGTGCTGGGAATGTTTACATTCTCTTTTGCATTGGTTCCATTGTATGATGTTTTTTGTGAGGTTACTGGGCTAAACGGTAAGATTGAGCTTGAGGCTACTACGAACCAAAATCTAGAAACTGAAATCGGCAGAGACGTATCAATTCAATTTGTTTCTCATAATAATGAGCAAATGCCATGGATTTTTAGACCGTCAGAAAGCCAAATAAAAATTCAAACTGGCAAATACCATACAGCAACTTTTTACGTCAAAAACCCTACAAACAAGAAAATGACTGCCCAGGCAATCCCCAGTGTTGCTCCATCTAACGCCGCATCTCATCTTAAAAAACTTGAGTGCTTTTGTTTTGAGGAGCAGGAGCTAGCTCCCGGAGAGGAAGCCCTTCTACCCGTTAGACTAATCTTTGATGACGAATTACCAGACTCCATTAAGAGCGTTGTGCTTTCTTATACAATTTTTGATGTTACAGACTATAACGATTTAGAAATGACTGATCATCATGATCATCATGATGGTCATGAAATGGAGGCTTCCCTATGAGTTACCAAAAATACTATGTCCCAGATCAAAGCAAATATCCAATATTTATGGCATTTGCTCTTTTCTTGCTGGTTATGGGCGCCTCAAGCACTATTAATAGCCTAGATGATCCTGAGAGTAATGCGGTATATGTACTTTATTCAGGTCTTGCCGTTCTAGCGACGACTTTATTTCTTTGGTTTAGAACGGTAACCAAGGAACATATAGCAGGCTTAAATAGCGAACAATTACAAAAATCATTTGTATTTGGCATGGGCTGGTTTATTTTTTCTGAGGTTATGTTTTTTGGGGCTTTTTTTGGTGCTCTATTTTACGTAAGAAATTTCTCTGTTCCTTGGTTGGGAGGAGAGGGTGAAAAGGGCTTAGCAAATATGTTGTGGGAAGGCTTTGAAGCCTCTTGGCCTGTTATGTCTACTCCTGATGCCGGCAAAGCATTTGCTTTGGCAGATAAAAATATGAGTTGGCCTGGCTGGAACCATGCTCTTGAATGGCTCCCTATGTGGAATACCATTGTTCTTTTAAGTTCTAGCGTTACAGTGCATTTTGCACATCTGGCACTTAAAGAGGATAACAAGAAAGTATTTAATAAATGGCTAGCAGTAACCGTTACTCTTGCTCTTATTTTTGTTGCATTACAAGTGCTTGAATACTATGAAGCATATGCTCTTTACGGGCTGACACTTAACTCAGGCATTTATGGTTCAACCTTTTTTATGCTGACTGGTTTTCATGGCTTTCATGTGATGATGGGCGGCTTTATGTTAGCAGTGATGCTTTCTAGATCCGTGTTTCACAACCATTTTGATTCTAAAAGTCACTTCGGTTTTGAGGCAGCCTCATGGTATTGGCATTTCGTTGATGTCGTCTGGGTAATGTTATTTCTATTTGTTTATATCTTGTAACTCTAGGTTTTTAGCTAAAACGGCTAGTTACCTAGCTGCCCAGTAGACAAACCATAGGCTACAAGCATTAATAGAAATGCAGCTAAACTGACCCTCACTCCCAGGCTATAAACAGAACGTTTGCCCTGACCCTGATCTTTAAAAAGGAAAAACAAGCTACTAGCCAAGCTTAAAAGGATTAAGATAATAACAGCGTAAATAAGAGGTCTGAGCCACATAAGTAGGATTGTATCACTTTTAAAATGACAAAATTTAAACTAAAAGACCAAATACAAGAGAATAAATTACTTGCATCTTTTTCCATTTTTTTTGTAATTGTCTTTGTGTTTTTAGGTGCATGGCAAATAGAAAGAGCTACACACAAGGAAGGACTGCTTCAAGCTTTTAATGCTGAGCAAGAATCTCCTCCGATCAGACTAACCAGCCAATCACCAGACTGGAGTCGCGTTTTTGTTGATGGCATTTTTGATTCTTCAAGACAGATTCTGATAGATAATCAAATTCATAAAGGCAAGGTAGGATATAAAATTTTTACACCCTTTAGGTTTGACGACAATAAAATAGTTCTCGTGGATAGAGGATGGATAGCACAAGGTCAATCTCGATCAGACCTCCCTCAACTAAATATTTTAGAAAAGAAATCTAGAATTATTGCTACTGTTACTAGTCCTGAGCAAGGAGTCTTAGCTGGAAGCGAGCTTCTCACCAATGAATGGCCTCGCGTATCTCAAACAAAGGCTGTCGAGGTAATAGCATCGGCTTTTAAAGAGCCAATCTTAGATATTGTTCTAGTGTTAGATCCAGGCTCCAGTCAAATTACAGAGTTTATTCAAATTAAGCCCTTCGCCATAACCCCGCTAAAACATTATGGCTATGCCATGCAATGGTTTACGATGAGCATCGTCCTTCTGGGCATGTTTTTATACGCACTAAAAAGAGAGAAATAAATGAAAAATAAATTATTCCTAGCAGCACTTTTAATTACCCCATTGGCAGTATTAATATTTTCTACTCTGTCATTTCAATCAGGCTACTCTCCTAAAGATACAAAAAATAATGGAACTTTTTTTCAAGAGTACTTTGATGTAACTGATTTAAACCTCCAAACAAGCTCGGGCAATCTTACGTTTGAAGATGGAAAATGGATTTTTGGAACTTATGGCTTAGAAGCAGAAGATTTAGAGCAAGCCCTATATCTAATGAGGCAATTAAACGTTGCATTGAATCGAGATATATATCGATTAAAACGTGTTGTATTTGCAAAACCATCTGCAAATCTTGATTCTGCATTAAAGGACTATCCTAGAAATGAAATTATTATCGATGAACAAGAGCTACTGTACAAAAAAATAGATACTTTAGAGGGCGAAGATTTTTTTAAGGAGCAGAAAATTTTTATCATTGATTCATACGGCAGAGCAGTAATGTTTTTTCCAATCTCTATGGACCCAAAGCTAATTTTAAAAGATCTTAAGGTATTAATATGAGTATGATTCGAGGACTATCTCTTTTTGGACTATGCATGGCTTTTGTTGTGATCGCTCTTGGAGCGTGGACACGATTAGTAGATGCTGGACTGGGTTGTCCAGATTGGCCAGGGTGCTATGGCTTTGTTGTTTTTCCGACCTCTGAGGCAGATGTCCTCCTTGCCGAACAAAGGTATCCTCAGTTTCCTTATGAAATTGATAAGGCAATTCCAGAGGTTGTGCATAGGTATTTTGCTGCTTTTTTGGGCTTGATCGCAATAGCATTAACTGTCGCTGCATTTAAATATAAATTACCCCTTCGAATTAAAAAGATTACTTCGTTTCTTCTATTTTTTATATGTTGCCAAGGCATTTTTGGGTACCTGACTGTTAGCTTAAAGCTACTTCCAATTATTGTTACTGGCCACCTCTTTGGGGGCTTCACTACGTTGAGCTTATTTTTTTATTTATATTTAACCTCAGCTGATTATATTAAAAGTTATCAAATTGAGCATTTAAAGCCTTTGGCTGCCTTGGCATTAGTCGCCTTAATAGTACAAATTTTTCTTGGTGTATGGACCAGTACAAATTATGCATCTTTGGCCTGTGCAGATTTTCCAACTTGTCAGGGGTCGTATTTCCCGCCGATGGATTTTGCTAATGGCTTCAATCTATTTCAAGAAGTCGGACCAAATTATCTTTATGGGTTGTTAGATAATGATGCAAGAGTTGCAATTCATTATTCTCATAGAATCAGTGCAATTTTCGTGACGTTAATTTTTGCAATATTAGTGACGCGTCTATGGTTTTCAAATGCCGCACCATTAGCCTCTACCCTAGGCTTGGTTTTGGTAACCCAAATTTCCCTTGGGATAATGAATGTTGTATATGCTCTTCCGCTTTACATAGCAATTGCGCACAATTTAGTTGCAGCTGCGTTACTCTTAACTACTTTGATGGTTAATTTTATAGTTTGGAAAAAATGAACACACTTAAGAATTATTATGAGCTTTGTAAGCCAAATGTGGTCTTAATGATGCTCATCACCGCTCTTGTCGGCTCATTGCTTGCAAGCAAGACGCTTCCGCCCTTATCTTTAATTGCCTTTGCAATGCTTGGAATAGCACTGTGCGCATCGTCTGCTGCTGCTATCAATCAAATTATTGATAGAAAAGTTGATGCCAATATGAACAGAACTGAAAATAGACCAATCCCCCAAGGCGATGTTTCTCCTGTAAATGCATCAATTTTTGCACTAGTGCTGGGCATTTTAGGCGCTCTGATATTAGTTATTTATGTAAACACCCTAACTGCAATTTTAACTTTAGCTTCTTTGATTGGTTATGCTTTTATATACACAGTCTACTTAAAACGAGCTACGCCTCAAAATATTGTTATTGGAGGATTGGCTGGAGCGGCACCACCTTTACTTGGCTGGACTGCTGTAACTAATTCAGTTGATCCGAATGCATTGCTTTTAGTGCTTATTATTTTTGCTTGGACTCCACCTCATTTTTGGGCTTTGGCAATTCACAGAAGAGAAGACTATGCGAAGGAAAATATTCCAATGTTACCGGTGACCCATGGAGTTAAATTCACCAAGCTACAAATTGTTCTTTATACAATTATTCTGATTTTAGTAAGCCTTTTACCATTCATTGTCTTAATGTCTGGAGTTTTTTATCTAATTTCAGCTGTAGTGCTTGGAGCAATATTTATGCTTTATTCCATTAAGCTTTATCGTGACACAGATAATGAAAATGCATTTCCAACTTTTGTGTATTCCATTTATTATATTTTTTTAATTTTTGCTGCTCTCTTGATAGACCATTACTTGATTTAAATATGTCAAAAAATATTAAGGTTTCTTTATCGTTAATAGTTCTATTCATAACAGCCGTTCAATTTCTATTTATTAATAAACTAACAACACCGAGATATCTCTCGGCGCCCGAGCTGCTAGTAAATGGTTTCTATTTATTCCCTGAATCTAGGGCTTTTTCTGACTTTACTTTGGTGACAGCAAACAATAAAACCATTAACCAGGATGACCTTATAGGTAAATGGACCTTAATGTATTTTGGATTTACTCGTTGTCCAGATGAGTGCCCAATTGCTATGTCATTAATCAGAAACTTATATACCACTTTAGAACAAAAGGATTTTGATTTTTCAGATAAACAAGCAATGTTAGTTACGATTGATCCAGAAAATGATTCACCTGAAATCATTGATAAATATGCGAAGGCATTCAATCAAACCTTTATTGGCGCTCGAGCCAATAGACCAATGCTATTAAGTTTAGCCACCCAATTAAATGTCATGGTTGTTGAGCCACCAAGCAGTCATGCGCATCACTCGATTGATCACTTAGAAAATCATACAAATAATATTTTGCTTATTGATCCGCAGGGGAAATTCTTTGGTTTTTTTAGACCACCATTTGATGAAGAGAAGTTTCTCTTAACTTTTCAGTCCGTAGTAACTCCTCGTTAGCCCTCTAAGAGTAACGAACGAAGCGCAATAATTTCTTTATCAGATATTTCTAGGCCTTCCCTAATATAGTTTTCTAGAGAGCCATAGGTTTCCTCTGCCGTCTTAAATGCCATCTCAATATACTCTTGCTCTACTCCAAGTAACGGACGAAGAATTTCAACATCTGCTTGAAAAAGACTCATTAATTTAATTTGATCCAACATGTCATCAATTCTATCTGCAGTGAAGGTGTTGGTTTTCATGTAGTCATTAATTACCACTTCCTTTGGGACGCCCAAAGCTATCAAAGTTATTGCTGCAGCAAAACCTGCTCTGTCTTTCCCAGCCGTACAATGGAATAGGGTAGGTCCATCATTGTTAATTAAGTCTTTTATAAATTTGCTGTAAACGGTTTTATAGTCTGTAATAAACTCTTTGTTAGCGTCAATAAGAAAGCTTTTTACATCGCCTTCTACATTGCCTCTTAAGATGTCTTCGATTTGTGTTCTAATTGCACCATCAACTTCAATTGGCATTTCAACATAGCTAATTCCTTCTGGAATTAGATCAGGATTTTCTGTTTTTTCTGTGATTGATCTGAAATCAACGATTCGCTTGATTCCTAGGTTTTGAATGTACTCTTGGTCTGTTGAGGATATGTCGCTTAATTTATCCGATCTATATAAAACACCCCATTTAACAGATCTACCATCTTCTGTTATGTAACCACCAAGTTCTCTGGTGTTATAAGACCCGTCCATAGGCAAAAGACGATGTTCTTCAGTTTGAAGTGCAGAATCATTGGTATGAATTGGTCTGTCCATAAGATTGTTATTATTTGAGCATTGAGCAAGAAAGCCGCACAGAATTAAAATTCCCGCTTTCTTAAACATCAATAATTACCTTGCCTCTGGCTTTTCTGTCTTTAAGATGGGCGATAGCTTGGGCACCATCTTCTAGTGAAAATCTATCCGCAATTTCTGGGTTAATTTTACCTGCAGCATATAATTCAAAGAGTTCTTGAAAATTCTTCTGATTTTCATCAGGAAACATCATGGTCCAAGCGCCCCAAAAAACTCCTATTATTTGACATCCCTTCAGAAGAGCTAGGTTAAGAGGAGGTTTGGGTATTTCACCTGCAGCAAAGCCTATAACTAAAAAACGACCTTCCCATGCTATAGCCCTTAAAGCAGGCTCACTAAATGATCCTCCGACAGGATCATAAACAACATTAGCTCCAACACCGCCAGTCAGCTCTTTAATTTTGCTGGACAGTTCTTTTTGTTGGTCTCTATCTAAATTTCCTGCAGGATAAACAAAAGCTTGGTCAGCACCATGATCTAAACATGTTTGCATTTTTTCTTCTGACGATACAGCGGCTATTACCTTTGCTCCCATTGCTTTGCCGAGCTCTACTGCAGCAAGCCCCACACCTCCAGCAGCACCAAGGACCAATAATGTTTCACCTGGCTGAATTTGTGCCCTTTGTTTCAGCGCATACAGTGATGTTCCATAGGTCATAGCAAGAGCAGCAGCCACAGGAAAATTCATTTCACTGGGCACAAGATTTACCCGAGACTCTTCAACAACTAGCTGTTCAGCAAAACACCCATGTCCGGCCATAACAAAAACATGATCTCCAGCTTTGCACGTTGAAACACCCTCGCCAATTTCTGCAACAATCCCCGAGCATTCTGCTCCTGGAATAAAAGGCATAGGCGGCTGGAATTGATACAGTCCTTGAATCATTAGAACGTCAGGAAAATTTACACTTGCTGCTTTCACATTAACCAACACCTCTCCAGCATTAGGTTTGAGATCTTCCACATCTCCAAATATAAGTTTTTCTGGTCCAGCTAACTCTACGCATTGCAATGCTTTCATTTTTTTTCCTTAAGTTTCGAATTATATAATTCTACATATTTATTAATGTCCACGCTCGAAGTTTCTTCAACTATTTTCAATTCTTTGAGGGATGCTTGAGCTGCTTCAATAAAAAGAGATAAATCCTCCTTAGAGCTTTGAGTGAAATTAGCAGCAATTTTCTTGCTCTGAGATAGCCCATACTCTTGAAACGTCATATTTTTTTCTTTCATTTCATTCATAATTTTCTGACTCAGAGATTCTTTTCTACCTATTTCTTGTTTCAAAGCTTCTGAATATCCGGATGAATATGCATCCATCTTAGCAGCAAGCATCGTTAGCTCCTCGTGAAAACTCTGTCTTACTTGAGATAGGCTTAGAGATAATCCAGCTCTTGTTAACTGAACTTCATCAGAGCGACCATGCTCAACCATTTTTATTTGATTTAATTGAATTTCACCACTTTCTTCGTCTGAGATAAGGGGACTCTCTGAAATTAAAGAATGCATTAGGAAGAGATCAAGCACCTTTATATTATTTAAAGAGATTCCTTCTGGAACAAAAGGATTTACATCAACACCTCTTAGTTCAATGTACTCAATGCCGTGTCGTCTTAGTAAATTAGAGGGCCGAGAAGTACTGGCCCCAGTTCTTTTGGGGCGCACAATATCATATAACTCGTTTTCAATTTGCAAGATTCCAGCTGAAATTTGCTGAAGCTCTCCCTTTTTGTTAAGCAAGCCTAAATTTTCAAATCCAGGATGCGTGGTATTAATACCTCGAATGACTGAATCAATAAAATCATCTAAATTATTATAATTAATCCCCAGGACTTCTTGAATTGAACTTTGATATCCCACTTCGCTCATTCGCAGGGATGTTGCTGATGGAAGAAATAAGTCTTCTTCACCATATTTCTCTAATGAATGCTCTCTGTTGAGAAGATATGATTTATTTGTGACTGGCGAAGCTCCAAATTGATCCAATAGAAACCATGAGTTTCTTTTAACATTGCGAATTAAACCTAAATACTTTTCGTCTATAAATTTCTGATTAGGGTTATTTGCTAATGCTTGCCAAGAATCCTTCGAAATAGAAAAATTAAAATGTATGCCTGATACGCACTGCATAATTGATCCATACCTAAGACTCAAACCCTTTCTGTATATGTGCTTAAGCATTCCACTATTTGAATTGCCATATTCAGCTATTCTTATCTCACTGGGATCTTTGAAAGCACAGGGCATTGAAAAATTCCATAACAACTCATCTCCCATTGCGCTGTATAAAAAATGATGAAGGCTAGATAGATGGCTGAATAAACCCTCCGCAGAATTAAAGGTAGGAGTAACAAGCTCAACCAATGCCTCAGCAAAATCTGTTGTTATGTCGGCATTAGTAAGTGGAGAACCTAATTTTTCCGGATGATCTGCTTGAGAAACACTTCCATCTTGGTCAACTCTCAATGATTCTCGCTCAATACCTCTATTAATTTTTAGACGATGAAAAAAGCCCTTTTCTTGAAGGCGATTAAGAGAATCCTTGAATGTAGGAGTTGCCATTAGAGTGCGGCTATATGGAGGGCCCTGCTTCTTCAATCTCCTGCCTTACAGAAAACTTTTTAAAGTTATTCTGAAACTGCTGAACCAAGTCTTTGAGATAGGTTTCATAAAGATCTTGATCTTCCCATGTTGCCTTGGGAGTTAATACTTTGGAGTCAATACCTTCAATTGATACTGGCACATCTAGATTTAAACCATCAATATGCTGAGTTTCAATATTATTTAACTCACCATTTTGAATTGCGTTAATTACTCTGCGAGTAGTCGGTATATCGAACCTAGACCCGATGCCGTGAGGACCCCCAGTCCAGCCCGTGTTAACTAGGAAAACTTTTGAATCAAATGCTTTAACTCTTTTGATTAATAGATCGGCATACACGCCAGCTGGTCTTGGAAAAAATGGCGCGCCAAAACAAGTAGAAAAAGTAGAGCCAATTGATTCTGTTGACCCAACCTCCGTTGATCCAACTTTTGCAGTGTAGCCACTAAGGAAGTGGTAGGCCGCAGCTTCTTTAGAAAGGATGGAGACAGGCGGAATCAAGCCAGTTAAATCACAAGTTAAAAATATTACAGTCTCAGGCTCCCCAGCTGCATTTGATTCAACAGCATCGTCAATATGAGTTCTGGGGTAGCAACACCTTCCATTCTCTGACAAGGATGTATCTGAGTAATCTGGAGTTTTAGAATCATCAAGAGCAACATTTTCAATAATGCTTCCGTGCTTAATAGCTTTCCAGATAACAGGCTCATTCTTTTCAGAAAGATCTATTGTCTTAGCGTAGCAACCACCCTCAAAATTAAATACAGTGCCTTCTCCCCAACCATGCTCGTCATCACCGATTAATGAACAAGTAGGATCTGCTGACAGGGTAGTTTTGCCTGTGCCAGACAAACCAAAGAAAAGGGAGACCTTGCCCTCTTTGTTAACATTAGAAGAACAATGCATAGGTAAAACATCTTTTTCAGGCATTAAAAAATTTTGGACTGAAAACATGGACTTCTTCATTTCACCTGCATATTTCATCCCAGCCAATAAAACTTTTCTTGCTGCAAAATTAATAATTACACATCCCTCTGAGTTAGTTCCATCTTCTTCTGGAGAGCACTGATAGTTTAAAGCGCTCATGATTTGCCATTCTTTTTTCTCTTGAGGGTTGAATTCGGATGGACTGATAAAAATTAGCTTAGAAAACATGCTGTGAGACGCACTTTCTGCCATAATATTAACTGGAATGTAGTGATCTGCATGTGCCCCAACATGTACCTTAGAGAGGTACCTATCTTTTTCTGCTAAGTAAGCATCAACTTTGTCCCAAAGTAGTGAAAATTTATCAGCATCGAATGGCTTATTAATATTACCCCAATCTATTAGATGAGAAGTGCTATCTTCTTGCACAATAAATCTATCGTTAGGGCTTCTTCCAGTTCTTTCACCTGTTTCCAATGAAAGGGCACCATTGCTAGCTATAACACCTTCATTGTTCTTAACGGCAACATCAATCAGCTCTTCTGTATCTAATTCAAATATTTCGCTCAATGTACTATTTTCCATGTATCTATCTTATATTTCGTATTAGTTTATTTTACATTCTGAAGGTAATCAAAACCATACATAATTTATGTAGTGGATTTGAATTTATTTGCCTCAGATTGTCAATGAAGTAAGGAAATCCTATTGCAATAGATTATTTTAGATATTTCAGGTGTAGCTTAGCTACAATTTATCGTTTAAACCCTTTAAATATGAAGTATAAGTTATAAACAAAAAGCATCACAAAAAATAATAAAGCCCATTCAGCGAAATTAAAAATAAATCTCCATTGATATTCAGCACAGTTGCCATCTCCAAGAAGAATGGTTTGTATTAACTCCATAAATGGAAGGGTGTCCATTAAAAAATCCATAGGAGGAGCACATGTAGGTATTTGATCAGCTGGCAGATGCTGCAAATAGATCTGTCTTCCAGCTATCATTCCTCCAGCCAAGGAGAGTAAAGAGGCGATAAAAAAAATAATCTTATTAATTAAAGGATAAAGATTGGGGATCAACAAAACCAGTCCGCACACAGCAATAAAACCAAATGCCCAGCGCTGAAGAATGCAAAGTGGACAGGGATCGTAATATCCTATGAGTTGAAACAGATAGGCCCCAATTACCAAACCAAGCCCAGCCAATAGATTGACTGCCGATGGCAAGAAAAATATTTTTTTTACAATACCCATAACTTTATTTTAAAAAACTAAAAGTAAGATGATCTTATATTATCCATGGCTTATATAAAAACCAAATGACATAATAAATTTTCATGACAAATCCTAATAAAAAAATTTTTCTAATCGATGGCTCTTCTTATTTATACAGAGCATTTCATGCAATGCCGCCCTTAACAACTTCGACTGGATTGCCAACAGGAGCTGTGAAGGGGGTAACTAATATGCTCCGCAATCTCAGGAATGAAAATCCTAACTCACATTACCTAGCAATTTTTGATGCAAAGGGAAAAAACTTTAGACATTCTATTTATAAAGCTTACAAAGCAAACAGACCCCCAATGCCGCCAGAGCTCCGAGAGCAATTAGCGCCATTAAAATCTATTTGCAATGCTATGGGCATGCCTGTTGTTGAAATTCCAGATGTTGAGGCTGATGACGTTATTGCAACCTTGGCAGTGATGGGAGCTCAAAGGGGAATTCCTATGATTATTTCCTCGCTCGACAAAGATCTAATGCAGCTTGTCGAAGATCCATTGGTCAAAATGGTAAACACCATGAACAACAAGGTCTATGACGTAGCCGGCGTGCAAGAAAAGTTTGGAGTTCACCCAGATCAAATAATAGATTACCTGGCCCTTGTTGGCGATACTTCAGACAATATTCCAGGGGTTCCAAAGGTTGGTCCCAAAACTGCAGTTAAATGGCTGAATGAGTTCAAAGACCTAGAAGGAATTACTCAAAATGCAGAAAATTTTCCTGGTGTTGTTGGTCAAAATTTAAGAGATTCCATTCAAGATCTAGATAGAAATGTTGAGCTTGTAACGCTTAAAAAAGATGTAGATTTATCTGTTTCTCTAGACGAATTGTTAGCAGCCACTGAAAACCAGGAAGAGCTTAATAAGCTTTTTGCATCTCTTGAGTTTAAGAATTGGATTAAATCTTCGGATGGTCGGTCCACCGATGAGCCAATAGTATCAGTACCCTCAAAAGAATATGAAACAGTGTTATCTGATAAGGCTTTAAAAACTTGGGCAGAGAAATTGAATAAATGCTCAGCCTTTGCCATTGACACAGAGACATCATCTTTAGATACGATGACGGCAGACCTTCTTGGCATATCTCTGTCTTGTGAAGAGGGAGAGGGCTGTTACATTCCTATTCAACATTCCTATGATGGCATGCCTGAACAGCTTTCACTAAGCACCATAGTTAAAACTTTAGGGGAGGCAATCTCCAATAATCAAACAAAGCTGGTGGGTCAAAATCTTAAATTTGATTTACCGATTCTTAATAGACATGGCATTAAAGTTACTGAATTTCTTGGCGATACCATGTTGATGTCATATGTCTTAAACAGCACTGGCACAAGACATGGCTTAGATAGGATGGCTGTGCATTATTTGCAATATCAACCAATGAAATATGAAGAAGTTGCTGGTTCTGCATCCAAGCAAATTAACTTTGCTCAAGTAGAAATACCTGCTGCGACTTTTTATGCCGCTGAAGATGCCGACATTACTTTTAGACTATTTAACCTCTTGGATAAGAAGCTCCAAAAAGAGCCTAAACTAACTAATCTGCTTAAAACGCTTGAATATCCCATGCTTAAATCTTTGCTGAGAGTTGAGACTAATGGGGCGAAGATCGACACAAATATGCTAGCAGAGTATTCAAAAGAGCTTGGTCTAAAAATTGATAAACTATCTAAAACAGCATTTAAGATGGCAGGCGAAGAATTTAATATGGATTCGCCAAAGCAATTGGTAGAGATCTTATACAACAAATTAGAATTACCAGTACTAAAGAAAACCCCAAAGGGTCAACCTTCTACAAACGAAGATACCTTGCAGCGTTTGGCCGAAGAGTATGAGCTACCAAAGGTTATTATTCAGTACAGAGGACTAGCAAAACTAAAATCTACATATACTGACAGCCTAGTAAATA
>Ga0206131_10003730_pt1 | contig 17330 bp, 24 predicted proteins | sample Helgoland_Spring_FD_148636 | JGI IMG/M metagenome (GOLD analysis project Ga0206131, IMG submission 148636) | Pelagic subsurface seawater microbial communities from Kabeltonne, Helgoland, North Sea - Helgoland_Spring_Bloom_20160517_1 | ecosystem: Environmental > Aquatic > Marine > Epipelagic ...
GGGCAATACTCCATTTACTTATCCTATACCTACTGAGTGGAGACAAAAGTTTATAGGACTACCACTACAAACTAAACCAGACATATGGGTACAAATAACTGTGCCTAATGAGTTCCAAGCCGTTGGCGAATACAACATAGGAGTCACTGCAGGAACAGAAGGTAGTGTGTGCAACCCAGACTGGATTGACAGAATCAATCAAATGCAAATAACTGTTGTTCCAAGTGAATTTACCAAAAAGACATTTGAAGATACCGCAGCAAAGCATGGTAAAACTATAACTACCAATCTACAAGTAATATCTGAATATTTTGATGATAAAATATATGACAGTAACAACGTAACCACTACAGTACCGGCATTGTCTACTATCCAAGAAAAAGAAGCATTCTTAATGTGTGGACATTGGTTGTCGGGTCAATTGGGGGAAGATCGAAAAAATATAAGCGGCGCGTTGCATTGTTTCTTTAAAACATTCAAAGACAAAAAAACTAAGCCGGCTCTAGTAATAAAAACAAGTGGGGCTACATATAGTGTAACAGATCGTTGGGAGATTGAAAATAAAATCAATCAGATACGAGATACATTTGGTGCAGAGAAACATAAACTACCATCAGTGTATTTACTTCATGGAGATTTAACAAATGCAGAAATGAATGCATTATATAATGACAAAAAAATTAAAGCAATGATTAGCTTTACAAAAGCAGAAGGATTCGGAAGACCGTTATTAGAATTTGCTACAACAGGTAAACCTATCATTGCTCCACATTATTCTGGCCAGGCAGATTTCTTGAAAAAGGAATTCATATGTGCATTACCAGGAACGTTAACTAATATACATGAATCTGCAGCAAACGACTTTTTATTAAAAGAAGCCCAATGGTTTACAGTCGATTATGGGTATGCAGGGAAAATGTTAATTGATGTTCTTAAAAATTATAAACGATGGAAACAATTGGCAACCCGTCAAAGATATTTTGTTAACAGCAATTTTACAGAGACTGCTGTATCTAAACAATATGATTTGTTACTGGATATTATTGACAAAGGCACTGATAGTATACCCAAGCAAGTAGAATTAAAACTTCCAAAACTTCAAAAAGTATAGGATAATTAACATAAATTTACTATATTATAAATAAATGAAAATAAGTTACGCCATAACAGTTTGCAACGAGTTTATAGAAATACAACGTTTAGTTAATTTTCTTATTAATAATAAACGATCGCAAGATGAAATTGTAATTCAATTTGACAGCAAAGGCGACTGTGAAATAGAAGCATATTTAAGGTCACATTCCATTAATGGAGAGGTCAATTGGTATTCATATGATTTTGAGTCCGACTTTTCAAAAATGAAAAATCGATTAACTAATATGTGTAACGGCGATTATATTTTTCAAATAGATGCTGATGAGATGCCTACTACATATATGATGGACGTGTTACCTGAAGTATTAAAACATAATGATGTTGATGTGTTAAAAGTTCCCAGAATAAATACTGTTGATGGATTAACTGAACAACATATAGCAAAATGGAATTGGGGCGTTAATGATCGAGGGTGGGTTAACTTTCCAGACTTTCAATGGCGCGTTTATAAGAATAATAAAAAGATAAAATGGGTGAATCGAGTTCATGAAGTATTAGAAGGATATCATACCATGAGTTATTTACCTACTGAAGAGCAATGGTGTTTGCGTCATGACAAAACAATTGAAAAACAAGAGATACAAAATAATCTGTATAACAAGATAGATCAAAAGGATAGATATATTATATACGCTCCACCTTATGACGAAAAATCTGGAGGTATTACTGTGCTACATAAGCTATGTCACGAATTGAAACAACTTGGTGAAGAAGTATATTTATATCCAATGTTTGGTGAATACCAACAAATCACCAATCCAGACTGGAACACATCCTTTACAACACTACTACACGAAAATGATATTGTAATTTATCCTGAGATAGTGGTGGGCAATCCGCTTAATGCTAGACGTGTTGTTCGATATCTTTTAAATACACCTAGACCCGATGAGAAACAGTTTGGAAAGGATGATTTTTGGCTATATCACAACAAACACTTTTACAATTATGCTTTTGATTTTTCATCAAAGAAAACCAAGCTTGTCAGGGAAGGAGAACCAGAAAATTACTTACATTTTATTGAACCTCGTTTAGATAAGTTTGGAGATGATGGTAGTGAGAGAGTTGGTAGCTGTTACACAATGAGGAAAGGCGCAGAGAAAGGAATTTCAATCGTGCATGATCTTACAAATTCTCGCGAGATAGTTCACAACACTTCTTTCTCTGATTTGCGTAAGATTTTTAACACAACAAAAAGATTCTACTGCTACGACACAAATACCTACATAGCAACTATTGCAGCATTATGTGGATGTTTATCAATCGTTATGCCAGAAGATGGCATAGATAAGGATCTATGGCGATCAAAAAATCCAGCAATGAAGTATGGTATAGCTTATGGTGAAGATGATATAGATTATGCATTGAGTACAATAGATAAGGTACGTCCTTATTTACAAGAATTGGAACAAGAGTCTAAACAGCAATTAATAACTTTTATCAATAAATCAAAAAATATATAAAATGGCTAATGGAGTGTATAAAATAACAGAAGATTTTGAGAAAGCATTGTCTGATTATACTGGAGCACCTTATGTTGTTACAGTCGACAATATGTCTAATGCATTATTCTTAGCTCTTACTTATGAAAAAATTGTAGGACTTGAAGTTACCATACCGTCTCGTACATACCCTTCTGTTCCGTGTGAGATTATTCATGCTGGTGGGCAAGTGAAGTTTGCAAAAACAAAAGGAAAAACTATTAAGGGTGCTTATCAACTAACCCCAACTAACGTATGGGACAGTGCATTACGTTTTACACACGATATGTATATACCAGGCTCCCATATGTGTATTTCTTTTACTGGACCTTATAAGCATTTTAAGCTATCTAAAGGCGGTGCAATACTTACAGACAATGAAGATGCTTATTTTTGGTTTAAGCGTGCACGATACTCCGGAAGGCGTGAATGCTCGTATCATGAAGATCATTTTGATATGATCGGTTGGAATTTCTATATGATGCCAGAGTTAGCCGCAAGAGGGTTATTGATGATAAATCAATTTTATAAAGATGGAAAACCACTATCCAACAACGATCTTGAATTACCATATCCAGATCTTAGTAAGTATGAAATTTACAAAAAAGCTAATCGAGATATATGAAAAGTGTAGGAATAATGCAGCCATATTTTTTTCCATATATAGGATACTTTCAATTAATTGATGCTGTAGACGTTTATGTTAATCTAGATCATGTAAACTTTATGAAAAGAAGTTATATGACAAGAAATAAATTAAAAAATAATACACCATTTAATATCCCAGTTATCAATGGCAGTCAAAATAAAAGCTGTATTGATGTGAAGATTAGTTTCGATCAGAAGTATCTTGACAAATTGGTGAAGACAATACACTATAACTATCACAAAGAGAAAAATTATGAGGAGATTGCTAATACCATTTTTGAATCATCTATAGGAGAGCTTATAAATTACGAATATGACGATGTACCATTTTTACACACAACAACATCTATTTCTGAGTTTAACATTCATTTCATACAAAAGGTATGTGATTACTTAGATATTAACACAAAGATTATACATACATCTATAGGTTTAACGGACAAGAAGAAGGGTGAGGGATTGAAAGAAATAACTAAGAGATTAGGAGGCGAAGTGTATGTAAATGCTATTGGTGGAACTAAACTCTACAATAAAGAGGATTTTCTCACAGATGGCATTAATTTACAATTTGTACAAATGGGTGACGTTTGTTTTTCAGATAAATACTCTTCAATTCTTCACTTACTATTCACCCACGATAAAGATTATATCAAAGATCAATTAAAAAAATATACACTAATATGAAATATCAAAACATAGCTAAACACTACAACGACTGCTTTCATAAACATGGAGATAGCCACCTAGGCGTGGATTGGCCAAACTTTAAAGATACCCTCACTCGCCACAAGGTAATGAGTGAAATCTTCTTAAACAACGACAAGGCTACTATCTTAGATTTTGGATGTGGCGTGGGTCATTACTATGAGTACTTGAAGGGACTTTATGTTAAGACAAAATATTACGGCTTAGACATTAACTCAGATATGATTGAGCATTGCAAAAACAAATATCCATATATGCAAGACCGATTTATTTGCACAGATATACACTCAACACTCTCTACCAATAAACTTCCACAAGTTGATTATGTTATAGCAAACGGTACTTTTACAGAAAAGCAAGATTTATCACACCAGGAAATGTCAGAATTTTTCTATGAAACTTTAAAGGTGTTGTGGAAATCTTGTGATCGTGGTATGGCTTTTAATGTTATGTCGAAGTGTGTTGATTGGGAGCGAGATGATTTGTTTCATTTGTCGATGGATGACTTAGGATTATTTTTAAAAAACAACTTATCGAGTGAATTTTCATTTCGATTTGATTATAAATTATACGAATATACTACTTATGTTTACAAACGCTAATATGTTTTTGGCTGAGTGCAATCACAAAGCCAAATCAAATGTAATTATCTTTGGAGAAAAAGATCTAGCAGAGCTAGCATATTATTATCTCACAGAAGACTCTAAAATGTTCAATATAGAAGCTTTTACAGTTTCACGTGAATACTACAAAAACTCAAATATTGCAATGCCAGATGGTAAAGTATATCCCGTTGTTGTTTTTGAAGATTTACCACAAACTCATAGCCCAGATAAATTTAGCTTGTTTGCACCAATGACTGGTGTCAAAATGAACACAGCTCGTAAATCTATATACGAAACCGGCAAGTCCCTAGGATACAGCTTTGTTTCCTACATATCAAGCAAAGCAACTACCTTTGATAATACCATAGGCGAAAACTGCTTTATTCTTGAAGACAACACCATACAACCATATACTACAATTGGAAACAATGTAGTGATGTGGAGTGGTAATCATATTGGACATCATGGTTGTGTTAGAGATCATGTGTTTTTTACATCTCATGTTGTTATGTCTGGACATTGTGATGTTCAAGATCGAGCTTGGTTAGGTGTGAATGCTACTCTTCGCGATGGTATTGTAGTTGGACAAGGTTCCTTGATTGCCATGGGTAGTGTTGTCACGAAGAGCACAGACGAAAATGGATTCTATATGGGCTTCCCTGCTAAGAAGCAAGAAAAATCAGCAATAGATGTTTATTAATGAAGTGGATAAAGAAACATAATATATTTAATAAACATCACGCACAGTTACCAGTTGTTGATGTATTAGATTCGGTATATCGTATATACTATTCAACACGTATCGAAGGAAGATCAACTCCACTTTGGATAGATGTCGATCAGCAGTCGTTTCAAGTTCTAAACAAATGCACAAAGCCAATTTTACCACTAGGTGCACTTGGAACATTCGATCATTACGGCGTTATGCCAACTGATATTGTTCATATTGACAACAACACCAAGTACTTGTATTACATTGGGTGGTCATTGAGACAAGATGTACCATACTACAATACCTTGGGATTAGCTATTAGTTATGATGCTGGATCAACATGGTACAAACATTCTAACGGACCGGTGTTTAACTCTTGTACTAAAGAACCTGGCTTTATTGGAACAGCAAAGGTTTTTAATAATGGTGGCGATTGGTCAATGTATTATTTGTCTTGTAGAGATTGGATTAAAAGTGAAAAAAGTTTGGAGCCAATATACGATATTAAGCTAGCGAAGTCGATTGATGGAGTTAACTGGATGCCTTTAGATAAGACAATTATACCTTTGCTAGAAGGCGAAGGAGGGATATCCTCCTTTCAGATGATCAAAGATAAAGCATGGTTCTCGGTACGAGGAGCAGCTTCATATAGAAATAATGTAGAGCAATCATATAAGATAAAAACGTCTACACTCACAAACGGTGAATGGGTTAGAGATGATCACATAGAATTAGATGTATCTACGGATGGTTGGGATAGTGAAATGGTAGCCTATCCTTACATAATACAAAATAATAACGAATTAATTATGTTTTATAATGGAAATAAATTTGGAAAAACAGGAATTGGATATGCAATTGCTAGATCTTAGTATTGATGGAGTAACAGTCATCAAGAACTTTTTCTCAGCTAAACAGATAAATAAACTTCGCATGGATGCTGAAGAAGTGTTTAAGAAACAACACGTACGTTTTGGGTACCACAAATCCTTCGAAGAGAATATGATTAGACTCTTTAATGAGCAGTTTGAAGTGTTCACAAATTGCGGCAAAACAATACAGCAAGGGTTATGGGATCTTTATAGTATTGCTGTAGATCCGAAACTCAAAGAAAAGCTTTTGCAGCTAGGACTTAAAACGCCATCAATGTGTACTCGTCCTGTATTGTACTTCAATCATCCAAAGTTAGCTAAGGACAAAGTGTACTACAAAACACCACCACATCAAGACTGGTCTTCAATGCAATCGAGTTTAAACTCGGTAGTAGTGTGGATTCCATTAGTTGAAGTTGATGAGAAGAATGGAGCTGTTATATTCTATCCTGGTACTCACCAATTGGGACCACTGCCATATACAGAGAGAGGTGGATTTGCAGGTGTGGATATTCCAACGACTGCTAAAAAATCAATACAACCTAAATTAAGTATTGGCGATATAGCTATCTTCTCAACACTATTAGTTCACGAGTCAGGTGATATACATGATGATAGTATTCGATGGTCATGCCACTTGCGATATTCAGATCTCCAAAGCCAAGAGTTAATTGATAGAGGATATCCTAATCCATATATTTACAAACCAACTATAAAGAAATGATACATATATTTTATAGACACTACCAAAACGATAACCTAGAACACACTACAACCCGAAGCCGACCAGATTGGTTTTCATATAAAACATGTTTTGATAATATGCTTCATACTATTAAAAATACAGATGCTAGACTGACTGTAATGATGGATGGCGAAGTGTCGCAGTGGATTGATGTAAACTCAAATACAGATTATAGTGTGCATCAGTTTGATGGTGGAAGTGATTCTGCATCAGCAGCGTATACATACAAGTATATACAGAAGTTGTTAACAGAAAGTAAGATAAAAAAAGATGATCTAATATATGTTGCTGAAAATGATTATCTTCACATCAATGGTTGGGTGGAAGAAGTTGAGACTTTATTCACAACTTATAATGGACTGCATTACGTTAGTCTATACGATCATAACGACAAGTACATATCCTCAATGTATAGTGACCTTACTTCCAAGATATTCACAACATCAACACATCATTGGCGGTCCACTCCGAGTACATGTGGAACATATATTGCTCGAGCGGAGTTGTTAATGGATGATCTAAATGATCATTTAGATGTTGTTGGCGATCATAATAAATGGATACATCTTAATCACACAAAACAACGATTTATATTAACACCTATTCCGGGCCTTTCAACTCACTGTATGGAAGGTTTATTATCTCCAACAATTAAATGGAAAGAAATATGATATCAGTAATAATACCAACATATAAATCGCCAGAATATTTAGACTTATGTTTACAGTCTGCAATAAAAGGACAAAAAAAGATTAATCAAATTATAGTTGTAGTAGACGGCCATTTTGATATAAATGAAGAAGTATTAAATAAACATGGTGGATATATTGATATTCTCAACCTAAAGCAGAATGTTGGTTTATGTAAAGGAACTAACTTAGGTGTAATGAATGCCAAACATGATAAAGTGTTAATCGTCAATGATGATAATGTGTTTCCATTGGGTTGGGACACACAATTAGAAAAACTCGATCAACCAAACTCAGTTATATCTCCTAATCAAATTGAGCCGACTCCTAGTATGTTTAAACAGTTTCATATTAGAAATTGCGGTTTAGATCCAAAATCATTTAACTTAGAAACTTATTGGGAATATGAAGAATCAAAACGAGGTCTACCAATTGATGAAACTGGTTCAACATTACCTATTTTTATGTCAAAACTAGATTATCTTAAAATAGGTGGTTGGGATGAAAATTATGAGTTGGGAATGGTAGCAGATTGGGATTTCTTCTTAAAATGCCAATTGGCAGGATTAACAATGTTAAGATCATATAATTGCCATTTCTATCATTTCGCCTCAGCTTCAACAAATGGCGAAGCTCGTCAACAAGCTGAAACCGCTGGTCATGAATATGCAAAATACAAATGGGGCGGTTATATACAGCACAATCCTCAAAACAATAAAAAATATCTACGGTAATTCTAAACAATATATATTTATATTTAAAAGATATAATATATTATGAGCAAAGTAGTAAAATGTCCAAATTGCGGCACTTCATATGATGTTACAGTTAAACCAAGTTCTCCAACTCCAAAATCAAATTACTTATGGATATTAGACAATGGACATGGTGGTATTATAGACGGTGTATATCAAACATCAGGAAAACGATCTCCAGTATGGCCAGATGGTCAAATACTTTATGAAGGAGAGTTTAATAGAGCCATTGTAGATCGATTGGTTAAATTGTGCGAATCGAATGGAATAGATTATGTAAATTTAGTAGACACACAAGAAGACGTTCCATTATCAGACAGAACAAGCAAAGCAAACCAGATAGCAAAATCATCAGATAAACCTTGTATATATGTAAGCATCCATGCAAATGGATTTAGTGAAGAACAAGCAAATGGATGGTCAGTGTACACGTCAATTGGCGAAACTAAATCTGATAAAATAGCAACCATATTATTTGAAAAAGCAGCATCAGAGTTTGTTGGTGAGTATATGAGAAAAGATACATACTCAGATGGAGATGTAGATAAAGAAGCAAATTTTTGGGTTCTGGCTAAAACTACAATGCCAGCAATATTATCAGAAAATTTCTTTATGACAAACTCAGATAACTGTCATAAGTATTTATTATCAGAAGACGGAAGAGACAAAGTGGCTAAAATTCACTTCGAAATGATACAACAAATAGAAAACGAAAACACAATATAAAAGGAGTTATTGAAATGAAAAAGTTATTAGTTAAACTTAAAGGAAAAATTATGGCATTCGCTGATATTTTTAAAGATGACAATAGTATTAATGAAAAAAATGTAGTAGGATTTGCATCATTTGCAATTATGGTATTGTTTGCGATCGCAGACATTGTTACTGGTTGGATGGGTAGTCCATTACATGTTAATGAATTTATATACAATTCTTTCTTGTGGGTAACACTAGGTAGTTTTGGGATTGATGGTATTACTAAAATGGTTAAACCTAATAAAATAAAGTAATACATCATGAATGAGGCGGTTATAGGAATTGGTACTACAATTATTGGTGTAGTAGGAACATTGTCTGCAATTTGGTTGAAACATTATTTAGACCGAAGAAAGCATAGACATGATTGTATTATAGATAAAACAGTTAAGGATGATTGTGAATTAATTGGTCGGCTTGATGATCTTAAAAATGAAATAGAAGCTGACAGAATTTCCATATTTTCATTTCATAATGGCGGAGAATATTATTCTGGGAAGTCAATGCAAAAGCTTTCCTGTTCATATGAAACAGTGCAACCTGGAGTAGCAAGAACTCAACTAGATCTACAAAACATACCAGTATCAGCATGTTTAGGCACATTGACTCATTTAATGGAAAACAAAGAATTTCATTGCTATGACATAGAAGCCAATTATCCAGAAAGTGCATGTAAATATCAATTAATCAACACCGGTGTTAAATCGACATATCAATATGCAATATTTGATCTAAACAAAAAAGCAATTGGTATTCTCCGAGCTGATTTTGTGTTAGACAAGGAACATATAGACGACAAAGCCCATGAGTCATTAAAATACACAGCCATTAAACTTGCCGGATACTTACTCAAATAATTTGATTTTAACTATATATTTCTTATAATATATAAATGAATCTAAAATACATTGCGATCGCAGCTCTTTTATTTACCGTAGGACAATGCATAGTGTGGATACAGGTAAATGGTCCTATCATATGGACTTGGGCTAAAGAATGGCGATGGGCTCTAATGCTTTGCGGAATACCAATTACATATCTATTTATGGAAGCAACTAGATTTGCAGTAGACGGATTCCAAGGCGAATTCTGGCCTGGTCGGTTCCTTTCATTTGTATCTGGAATAGTTATATTTACTGCAATGACTTACCTGTTCCGAGGAGAAACCGTAACGGCTAAAACTGCAACATGTTTAGTATTAGCATTTTCTATAATATTTATACAGCTCTTTTGGAACTAGGCATATTTATATAAAATAAAGGACCCATATTACATGAACCAAGTATATTTAAACAAACTAGTTCAACAAGAAGCAATTAATGTTAAAATACAACTCGTACGAGAACATATTAATTTAGCAAAGAACGAATTATATCAAATACATGAAAACGTTAATAACATAAACAAATTTTCATTATTAACGGAACAAGACGAAACAGATACGATAAGCCCATGGGATAACAATAATAAACAGGCTGAAGAATTTTTAAAAAATTTACCAGAAAGAAATCACGTTAAAACTGAGACCCATGGTCGAAATCCTATTTCATATTCAATTGAAGTTGAAATAACACCATTACAAGGAATCGAATCTGACAAAAAATTAAAACTAACCAAACATAAAAATTTATTTAGATTTTATAATGATGGTAGTGTGTATGATTACAACGTCATGCGTAGCTTTGGATGGAAATTTGCAAATGGAAAACTTGAAATACGTTCTGCAAACCCAGATGCCGTTGTTAGTATAGCAAAAGATCGTTTATTAGCAACAATTGATGCAAATGGTATATTTACAAATATTGGATATTCCGGCGAAGCTGAGGATAAAAGTATGTTTGCTAAACCTAAAGAAATACCATGGTTAGACACACTGCAAACAGTATTAGATTGGGCCGGATTGATACCAGTAATTGGAGATGCATTAGACATTATTAATGCGTGTATCTATTTTTGGAGAGGTAAATACTTCGAAGGTTTCTTGTCATTGCTGGCTATAATACCAGTTATAGGAAGTGTAATATCATTAGGTATTAAAGGGTCTTTAAAAGCAGCTAAAGCTTCAATGAAAGGATCCAAGTTATTAGGTAAACTTGGAATGACAAAACTTATAAGAAAATGGTGGGTAGCAGGAGATAAAAAGGCAGCTCAAGAGTTAGGAGAACAGCTTTTAAAAATAGATAGCGTTTCTCCTTCAATGTTAACCAAAATATCACGTATGTTTAGAGGTTTTGGAAGTAATCTAACCAAAGCAAGTAAGAGTGCAGAAAAAATTGTAGGAACCGGAAAAGCTACGAGAGAAATATCGGGTGCGGGGAAAAAAATATCAAAAGGTGCAGATGGAATAGATGAGGCAGTCGACATATATATAACTGCAGAAAAAGCAGCTCAAGCAGCAAAGAATGCAGCTAAAGAAGGTGCTAAGATATGGAAAGTACCAAAAGCCGCATTAAACTTCTTAACACTTGGGTTGCTTCCTAAAATAAGAAAAATGCCATGGTTCCCACAAAAACAATTAACAGAGATGGCAGCAGTAACAAGACGTAGATTTATAGCCAGAGCTACCAAACGTCCCGATCGCCTAGGAGCACTTACACAATTTGCCGGCACGAGAGGAAAAAGGAGAATATCTAGGTCATTAAACTCTCGGATTAAAAACCTCGGTAAAAAAGATCGAGAAATACTTTTAAATGCATTAAAAAAAGATGCACCATATACTCAAATTGATAGGGGAATTATGTATAACCAGCCCATCCTTCGGAATGAAGTTGGATTATCTCAATACATCAAACGAGATAACGTAATTGATTTCGAACAAATGTTTAAAAACCCAGCTGATACTGAAGCATTTTTTACTCTTATACAACAGAATGGGAAATTTAAAAACACTAAAACAATAACCTCATTAAGTGAAGTAGTGACTGAACGGGCAGTGAAAGATAGTAATCCATTATGGCATATGTATCGAGATGATATTGGTAATAAACTAATATCATCGCAATTGAGTGGCACAATTAAAATGCAATTTGCAAAAAATGTAGATTGGATATGGAATGAATTACAGGCAGCTGGAGAAACATTAGGATTTGAAAGTTCTGAACATTTAAAGCAATTTGGTATTGTTCCATTTACTAAATGGGCGTTAGCAGAAGTATCGCCTGGTGGATATAAAACAATGCAAGAAGTACGAGATTTATTTATAACTGCAATAGGAATGGCAAAAGACGTTGCAGTAACTGCACTGGAAACAGGTGGTATTCAAATTGAAGATCTAGAAGAATATCCACCCCTAGGTGCAGAAGAATATACTTATAAAGCAGATGAAGTAGATAACACGGAAGAGTCAGAATAATAATGTTACGCGAATATAAAACACAAAGTACACTGAATCCTAAACTCTGGAATGGTGATTGTCTGAAAAAAGGCATGACCCATAAATTATTACGTATAGCAAAAGCTTTTTTTGAGTTTTTAGAATTGCCAGAAAATGTACAAGTTCTAGATGTCATATTAATTGGAAGTAATGCAAACTATAATTGGACAGACACGTCAGATATAGATCTACATGTTGTTATTAATTATCAAGCCGTAGGTAAAAATTTGCATTTAGTCAAAAATTACATGATGGCCAAGAAGAGTATATGGAATACTAATTATCCATTAAAATATCAAGGAATGGACATTGAACTATTTGCTCAGGATTGGAATGATCGACTACATTCGTCAGTTGGTCAATATTCATTAATGAATGATAAATGGTTGAAAAAGCCTAATGCAAATGAAGTTTCAGTAGACGATGATGTTATTGAGGCGAAAGCAGCACCATTGGCATATGAAATAGAAAAATTAGAACCATCTGATCATAATTTAGAATCTAAAATTAAACATATACTCGATCGACTGTACAAGATGCGACAAACAGGATTAGAAGCAGAAGGAGAGTATTCAGTAGAAAATTTAGCATTTAAACGACTTCGTTCCCATGGCTTATTAGCCCGTTTAAAGGAAATGGCAAAACGAATAACTACGAGTCAATTACAAGTAGAACAAGTTGTAGGTCGTGTTAAAATGGATCCTATAGGCGATTTAGCGTCACATATGACAAAACGTAAAATACTAGATAATCCTAGTTGGGACTATGTTTTAAAACACATGAATGCAGTAGAAGACCCACAAGGACAATGGAAATATCCAAAACGGTGCACGGTAATACCTAGCAATCAAATAACAATGAAAAATGTTCCTTACAAAGTATTAGGAATAGATGATACCGGACATAGCAAGGTAATGCATCCAGAAAAAGATTATGGTTACCCAGGAGGTAAAGTATTGGAAATACCAATGACTCCAGAACATAACACTATACTTAAAAAACTTAAGAAATTGTTAACAGATATGACTACCATGACAGAACAAGACTTTTCTGGACCATTTGGTAAAGAACATAATTATGCAGACTACGGAGGCCCATGGGGTACCGGACATCATCATAAGACAAAATTTAAAAAAGGCCCGGGTAAGACTCCCACAAAGGGTATTGCAAATAATTGGAAAAACAACGCAGTTACAAAATATTAAAGGAAACATATGAAATCAAAAGGATTAGGAGATAGTATAAAAAAGATTACATCGGCAACTCGGTTAGACAAGTTATCAGAAAAAATTGCAAGTTTATTAGATGAAGATTGTGGTTGTGATAAACGACAATCATGGCTCAATGACAAGACAAAAGATTGGCCTATGTATAAGAAAAGGAATGTAAATGGCAACAATAAGTAAAACAGGTATACAGGACGGATTAACAAGTAAAGCGGAGCACATAACTCGTATCATTGATGCATTAGATGGCACCGCGACTACTGAAATTATTGCAACCGGTTCGTTTACAGGGTCATTTACAGGAGATGGTAGTGCATTAACCGGAGTAAGTGCAGCTAATAAAATTAATCTTCATTTTTCGGCACCTACGCAAACTCAAATCAACGATGATTCGATATATTATTTTGGAAACATACCCGGACGCCTTTCAGTCGACTCATCTTCGAAGGTTGGCGCTCAATATATACCAATAACAGGAGATATTATTTCTGCGAATATACGTAACGTAGTAGATGGAACATTGAGTTCTGCAGAGTTAACTACCATACAAATATATAATGCAACAACAAATGTTTCATATTCATTTGGAACCACCGATCCTGATAAATTACCTCATAGCAGTGCTGACAATATCATGTCAAAAACGTTTAGTGTAGGAACAATACCAGTAACTGCTGCAGATAGAATCATGTTTAAAATAGAAACACCAACGTTTTCGACTAATCCAGCGGATGTAGGTTATTTTGCAGATGTTGTAATTCAAGAATCATAATACTTATATAAAAGATAACAATGAAAACATTAAAACACATATTACAAGAAGCAGACAATAATTGTCCACCAGCTACTCAAGATACTAAATTAAACACTGCCAATAAAAAAGCTGCAGCAAAAGATCATGCATATGGTACCGCTCCTATCTGTGGCAACTGTAAACATTTTAATACATCTATAAAAAAGTGTTTAGGCAACGCAGAAGGAATAGGCTATTGTGAAGCATTGCAATTTAAGTGTTCGGCAGCAAAGTGGTGCAACATTTGGGCAGGTAAAAGGAAATAATGGCAATTAGAAACTCAACTATAGGAAAATTAGACACACAAAAAAAGAAACGGCCGGGTGTTCATTCAAAGAATGCTAGTAAAGGTCAAACAGGTCACAAATCTAAATACAAAGGACAAGGCAGATAATTTAATTTGTCTATATTTATATAAAAAAACATCATGATAAAACTTAAAAACATATTATTAGAAGAACCTGGAACTAAACAGACTATATCTAATTTACGAGATGGCGCGAAGGTTTGGAACGGTATATATAATGCTACATTAAATTGGAAAAAACATTTAGTCGATGTCGGGGCTACTACCGTAACCAGTACTGGTAAAAAACGTAATGAATTAACCAATCCAGAATGGGATAATTTACCCGAGTGGCTAAAGGGCAATGGTTCTCATCCATATGGAGATCGAATATGGCTATGGCCAGCTGCAGGACGTGCATTCTTAAAAATGAAGGAAGCTGCAGAAGCCGATGGCGTACGAATAGTAGTTACAAATGCATATCGAGATGTATTTCATCAAGCGCTTGTTAAAAAAATAAACACAGCTGGAAAAACTGGAAACCCGGTCGCTGGCTTAGGAAAAAGTAATCATGGTTTTGGTCTTGCTATTGATGTTTCACGTGGTGCGGGACGAGACTGGATGATAAAGAATGGACTTAGATACGGTTGGGCTTGGTTCGGATCGGGTGACAAACCACATTTCAATTATTATCCAATATTATTAGCAAACAATTTGAGATTTACATCTGATGTAAGTAAAAGAAAACTCCAAAGATATCTTAAAAAAGAAGATAAGAAAATGGCTAAAATAGTTTTACCTGATATTCAAACAGCTGTGCAGAAAGCCAATAACACAACTCCCAAGAGTGCAACAAATCATTATGATGATATAAAAGATTCATCGTCGACATATAATTACCCATTACTTAGTTCAGAAAATTTTGAAGCATGGAAAAATTCTATAGATAAAAGTACTAATATACCATTTCATAAAATGCATCCGGTTGTATTAGTAGGAGATATTGATAGTGGGAATCAGATTATTAAAAAACAATTTAACATTGACAAAAATATATGGGATACTGCAGAGCAACTTTTTCCTACAGTAACAGTTTCAGCTAAAAAATGATTAGACTCAAAGACATATTAAACGAAGACGATTCTCCAAAAACAGAGAAAATATTAATGTTCGATTCCAAATGGAAAGACCGAGGAATCGCTGCAGCAAATACTTTGTATACTTATGGTAAACCTATAGGAATGACAAAAATGTTAGCAGCTGCATTTATAGGTAATTTTGCAGTTGAAAGTTCAGTCCGACCGAATGTTCAACAAAATCTAACAGGTGGTATGAAGTTAGGTTGGGGATTTATACCAACCACCCCCGAAGAAGCAGCTAATCAACCAACACAAATGGGGTATGGGTTAGCACAATGGACTCGAACTAGGCGTGAATCATTACTTGCGCTAGGTGCCGAAACAACTAATGATCAATTAAAGTTTGTTGTTTCGGAATTACAAGGCGTATATAAAAACAAATGGGCAGAGATTAAAAAATCAACCGATATAGCCGAGGCAACTACTCTTGTAGCAACAAAATACGAACAAGCTGGAAAACCAAATGATGATCGTAGAATTAAGTATGCCGAACAAATTTATAATTCTTTATAATTCAATACAAGATTAACATTTGGGTCTTTAACTAATATTTATTATTATAATAATATGGAAGAAGCAAGAAATTTTGTTGAAGTGCTATTTAAACGATCAATCAATCACATGAAAACTGCAGATTGGGAATGGCCAGAACGATGGGACTATACACGCAAACAAAAATTTTTAGACGAAAGTCTAGAATATGCAACCGAATTAGAGTTATATGAACAGTGTGCAATTATTAGAGATGTCCAAAAAACAATCGAAACATAGAGGTAAATACGAATTAATACTTCACAATGACAACACAACTAGTTTTGATCATGTCATTCAATGTCTAATAGAAATATGTGGACACAATGAATACCAAGCAGACCAATGTGCATTATTAACTCATAAACGAAACAAATGTTCTGTATTTGTAGATAAATATGAAACATGTAAATCAGTTTGGGACAATTTAGTAAAAGCTGGTTTAACAGTAACCGTACAAAAAAGAAAAAAATAATGTTTAAAATTATCAGAATAATACGTATAGGATTTCTCCATGCAAGATATCACCGCAACATTAAAAAAGCTGAAGTTGCTAGGATACAACAAAATATTATACAATTTAAAAAATACATATACCGAGCAGAAAATGCTTGGCGCAAACTAGTTATATTAACACATAAAAATAAAGCAACCGATGGGAAAGAAAGCAGCACATAGTGGCGAATCGCCAAAAGACAGATCTATCAACATGATGGATAAATTTATAACACGTAATGATCGCAGAAGAAAACATCAAGAACAGTTACCTGCCAGGAGAAAATCTCCAGACGTGCCATTTAATATGTGGCCACTTAAAGATCAAATTGACCATGCTAACAACAGAACAGACGCCGATCGG
>Ga0206131_10003732_pt1 | contig 17323 bp, 14 predicted proteins | sample Helgoland_Spring_FD_148636 | JGI IMG/M metagenome (GOLD analysis project Ga0206131, IMG submission 148636) | Pelagic subsurface seawater microbial communities from Kabeltonne, Helgoland, North Sea - Helgoland_Spring_Bloom_20160517_1 | ecosystem: Environmental > Aquatic > Marine > Epipelagic ...
CATATGTCGATACGTTCCTCAAGACTGCAAAATGACCAAGGCGATGAAAACGCCTAGATATTACGTTTGATTTTTCAGCATAAGACCACCTCCCTTCACACTGAAAATATTCAAATTACCGATATTTTGAATATTTTTGAATGTATCTAGAATAAGACGTAAATAGGTCTGTAATTATATTAGAATTTCAACATCGTTTTTTTGCTAACAAATTTTTTCAAAAGTACAAAACTGAAATCGAAAATGGACAAAAATAAATGTCCATTTCTGATTTTCTGAAAAAAGTTTTGAGAATTTTTTTTTCAAAAACAGCCTCTGACCATTATGCTCTTATTTTGATTTCTGAATTTTCAAAAACGTGGTTTTTTTCGATCAATGCGTTTTGGACATTGGGATTTTTTATGTAGCATAATTAAGGAGAAATGCTACATAAAAATCCCAAAAAATCCCACCCAATCTTCCATTGTGAAATTTGCGACTATATTACGGGTTCAAAAAAAGACTATCATAAACATATTTTGACACGTAAACATCAAAATGCTACACTAATGCTACATGATCCGTCCTCTAGAAAGTACGTGTGTCAATGTGGTAAGTTATTCTCTCACCATTCCAGCATGTATCGTCATAAAAAAATATGCGAATATGAAAATTGCTTCACTGAAACCAACATTGTAGAACATGAACAAACCACACCAAGAAACGATACAATGATACAATTTTTGAAACAACAAATGGTAATAGAACAGGAACGCGAAGAAACGCGAAAGGAAGAAAAGAGAGAACAGATGGAAATGATGCAGACGATGTTGACACAGTTTAAGGAGATCATTCCACTCGTAGGTAATAGCACCACTCACAACACAAATTGCAACAATACTTTCAATATGAATGTCTTTCTCAACGAGACATGTAAGGACGCAATGAATCTTGACGACTTTGTCAAAACGCTACAGTTCAATACTGACGACCTACTGTACACTGCCGAAAATGGTTATGTAGAAGGTGTTGGGAAAATATTGCTTCGTGGGTTGGATGCACTTTCTATAGAACAAAGACCTATTCATTGTAGCGACATGAAGCGAGAAGTCATGTATGTCAAAAAAGACGGTGTATGGGAAAAAGATACTGCTGATAACGAGGAACTACGGAAGACAATACTCTTAATAGGAAGAATGAATGTGCGTAGCTTACCACCTTGGATGAAGGCTAATCCTATGTATACACAAGCAGACTCACCCTTTAGCGACATTTATGCTCAAATTATAGTGAACACGCTTGTCGAGAGTGAAGAGAAAGGTAGGAATTATACAACAAAGATCATCAAGAATGTAGCAAAACGGTGTCATATTGATAGGAAAATGAAAGATACTACACGATTGGTATGAATTTGTTCGTAATGATTTCACAGAAATTAGATGTGAAATCATTTTTTACTTTTTGAAGTATATGTGTTTTCTGCCTTCGACGCAGTGTTCACAGATACATATTCGTTCTTGTGTCATCGGAATTCTTACTATACGTGGGTTGCTAGATGTCTCAGTATTTGTTTTACAAAAACACATTATCTTCTTGATGGTTTCCATATACTTATGCACTTGAAAAAAATATGGCAAAAATATGTTTAGATATCCAAGCTGATTGTATTCTTTTCTGATGTATTCTTGCGACGTCGTGATCGTTTAGGAGTAGCCCCTTCCGCTTGCAAGTCTTTTAATTCACTGATACTAATTGTGCTACCATTCTCTTCTGGTAGGTTGATCTCCTCTACTCTTGGTATTTCTGTTGGTTGTGTAAAGGATAGATTGGCATTAGCACCATCATTCATAACAACAGATTTTGTTGGCTTTAAATTTGAAAGAATATCGCTAATATCGGAAGGTCCTTGCATTTCCTTTCTTGATTGTCGGCTACTCCTCATCGGGGCATTTGGGTTAACCATGTTGGCGTCGTCCAAATCAATACCATCACCCCTACTGGCTGCTATATCTGGACGATTAGATGCAAATGGTCTATTGTCAACGAAACCTGGACGTTTGGGAGCAGGCATGGAACGAGGGCCTTGTGTCTCCATTGGTGCAGGCGGAGGACCAGTTCGAATGGGTGTTGGTTCTGGTTTACTCATGACATTATTCATGAAACCTGAGAAGCCAGGATTCGTGGAGCTCATTGAATTCACAGCAGCTTGATTGAATTGTTGCATCAGTTCTGGGTTCTGTCTCATGATATCATCCATATTCGGCATGGCACTCTTGAACATAGTATTTGTCATGTGTACCATCATTGCACCTCCAGCAAGTTGGAACAATAGTTTTATTTCTGGCGACATCTTAGCTTTCGTCTTGTATTTATCATGAAGTTCAGAAAAGATTTCATCGTAGTCATTGATATTTTCACTAAATTGTTCTCCCCAACCGTCCAATCTCACATCAAAAGGATCAAAACGATTATTCAAAAATTCGATACCATTGATGACAGCTGATAACATGTTCCCTTGAAATTTCACAGAATTCTCTTTTTCTTTCTCAGCAATGATCATTTCATATTCTCCCATCATTTCTTGAAGAGATGATTCCATATTGTACTTTTTTGTCAATTCAACACCCTTCCTCTCAAGTTGTTCAAGTTTTTTGATGTACTTGAATTTTTCACGCAACATTTCTTCTTTTGTAAGCTGAGGTTGTGAACTTACTTGTTTGTCAGGATTAAGTGGAATATCGTTGAATTTACCGAATCCATCCCATGTTTGCTTCTCCAAATCCTCCAATGAACCCGTTGCTAACTTTGGTTCTTCAAACTGTACTTTGATCTTTTCTTGATCAAATGTGCTGGAGTTTGAATCAAACAATGCGACTGGAGGTTCGTCACTAACTGACAATTGAATATTATTACCATCAACAACTTCGGAAGCCTCGTTCAACTCCGCCTCGAGGGTATTTAAATCATCAATACTAATGTCTTGATTTGAATTAGTAGAACCTTCTTTTCGCTTATCGTTCATCAATAATTCTATACCAGACCCGAAGTTTGTTGAAGGTAGACTAGCGCCAATATTGATATCATCAACTGACTTCATTTCTAAATCCATTATGATATTAATAGAACATATAATTTTAAGTATTACGCGATACTATATTATTTTTCATAAAATGAACTTCCTTCCTGTGTCTCTTCACAATTGAGTTCTTATCACATACAATGCTTGTAGAAAAGCATCGGCTAAATCATCCTTTTTGGAATGTTTTTCGAAATGAGAACCCCATGTTTCATATTTGTTCTCTAAAAATTCTCTACATTCTGATATTCCCTTTCGTTTTCTTGTTTGATATGTATTTTTCTCTTGGCTGGGTTCAAGATGCTTAAGTTTATTAGAACTCGAGATGAAATATATTTGTGCGTTTGTTTTCATGATGAAATACTGGGCAATCATTCCCTGTAATGTTTTCATTCTGTTTGCAATAGGACTGATCTGGTTTTCAATTGCAACATGGGTAATATCAATGAAATCGCTTGAAAAAATGGTATCAAATTTTGACTTCAAGTTTCGTCCGAGTGTTATTAAATTAATTGTATCCGCCCGTTGTATTTTCACCGGTTGAAAAAAGGTCTTTTCAATGTGATTAATAACGATCGTTATTAGTGAAGCTTTTGTAATAGGTTTATGATATTCTATTTGATGTTCATCAGCGTAAGCATACAATAAATTTAGTTTGAGTTTTTTTATTTTTGTAATATCATCTTTTGCTGTCGGAATGGCATAATCTTCCTTGGCTGCGTGGCGTTTACAAAAATAGTCATTATTTCTCTTGTATTTTGCGTCTTTACCGCATATATCTCCATTAATAAGCTTACCACATTTATATTTTTCGTCCTCACATAAGGTAATAACATCCCATTGTAAAATACGAAAAGAATCATTGTGTTTTTCCATCAAACAAAATGCTAAATTTTTAATACCTACGTCAATACTTACCAGCTTCATGATGTATCACTTTAATAAATTATCATGATAATTACTCATAGTTTTGTATAAGGGATCTGATGCTTCTGACACCATTGTGTACTCTTGTATGATGCTCGTTTTGTCAGCATATGTAGTTTTTCCTCCATATGGGGTGTATTCATCATTATATTGACGTTATTCATGACATCTAATTGTTGCTGTCCTATGATAACATTACATTCATTGATGCGATTCATGAAATGTAAAGGTAAGTCAGTACCTATAAGATTTGTCAAATGGAACTCTTTTTCTCGTTGAGTTACTTTGAATATAATTGATATTCCAAAATCATATAATTTAACTAAAGACCCATGTGGAAGGAGTTGTTTACAAATTACAAATTTCTCAGATGTATACAAATCACTAACATGAGGTTTCATTATCACAACTTTTTGATACAATATGGAGAGGATAAAAAGAAGTTCGTGATAAATTTTCGTGGTTGTATTCGGAATTTTAAATATTAGTGTTCCATTTAATTTTTGCATCACCACGGCATAAATCACTTTGAGACACACAATATCGCATATATTCACGTTATCATAAGGTATATCAATGTGTGCATTTTCACAATCATCAAAAAACGTGATTAAATCATACTGTCTGTAATTATGTTTTTGCGAGTGAGCTAAATGTTCAAGGTTAAAGATATTGTAAGATAAATTATCGTCAAAGTTGATATTTTTATTTTTTTCCAGATAATTTTCATGGTCTTTCCAGACATCTGAATATATACATGTATGCTTATCTTTTGAATGTTGATTTCTGTATTGATCAATTGCCTCTATAATACCAGGATTGCATTTTGACATATGAAATGTGTGAATTGGTTGATGCTTATATGTATCCAATACGTCTAAAAGGTCTTGTATTTCAATCATCAAATAATAAGATGGTGTCATTGCTTTATAGATGCTTATGTACTTGACTTCATGGTCTAAATCATTTACTGAGTTGAGAACAGGATTGTAATAGTGAACCAGCTTTTTTAATCTACAAAACAAGACATCGTCACGCACGACCATATTCGATACATTTTCCTTATAAATGTCATACGCTGCGGTTATAGTATGTTCAGTTTTGTTCATCTTTATCGTTTCATTACTTAGCACATTAGATAATGGTTTTTGAATATGTGGTAAAAAAAAATAACTCATAGAATGCTACATGAATTATGTTTTTGAGTTTAGGTTGTTTTCAATATCCTATTTATCTCATTTCAAGACAACTCTTTTTCTCGTCTTACGAATGATAGAGACGCTATGACTTTGGCGTTTCTTCATTTCATTGTCATTTTTACTGGCGTCTTTCGTTTTATCAGTTTCTTTCATTTTATCATTGAAAGCAGACATGTCTATAACGACATCATCAGGATCAACGTGTCTTGTTTTCTTGAATACAAAGTATCGGTTTAAGAAGGATATTTTTTCTTCGTAATCTGTCATATTCAAAGATGACCCTATGCCTTCAGTTGCTATCGTTTTGTTACGCACATCTTTTATTAGTTGATTTTTCAAAGATTCAAACATCCCTGTTCCAGAGGGTAGCCCAATCTCATTTGCTTCTTCATATGAAATGATTTTGAATCCATAATTTTCCATTAGTTGAGTTAAATAATCAAAATTCACAAGGTATTCTGTTATCATTTGATGAATACTTTCTTGGTAAACATCGATTGCATATCCTATACACGAGGAATCATCATCAAAATAGTCATTATCGAAATCTTTTTTGAGTTCCCATAACTTAGTATCATCGTGAAATATGCTCATACTTTCGCCTTTCGTCTTGTCCTTTAACTTTTGATATATGGTTTTTCCATCGTAGCATGTTCCAATAAAATATCCATCCACTTTTGTACACGATGCTACATTACGTAGAAATTCTTGTAATAATGGTGGCGATTCAAAGAAATAATGGATTGCGAACTGACATGAGCTAATATTAAATCCATCTTCACCTTTGCCATACTGACGATATACACCTTTGCCAAGCTTACTTGAATCTTTGGGTCCTCGACCAAATATGGCTTGATTTACCATTTTATATTTATCACTTTGTATTGCATCTCCATTTCTAATATTCAATCCACTATTTCCCCAAACAAAGAGTGCATTTGGCATTTGTTTTGTTCTCTTCTTATAATTCAAGTATCGTGCACATGCTCCGTCTAGTTTATTCTCAATATTGTCTTTTGATACATCAATTCCGTAGACAAATGACAATTTAGAATGAATCCACTTTGGAAAGTCGCCTCCTTTTCCTACAGCAAAGTCAATAAGTGTATTTCCAACATTAGATACACCAAGTATCAGCATACGTTTTACAACAAGATTATGAAAATCACGCAAAGATTTCGTATAAGATTTACCGGATGTCTTTTTATAATACACGTCATCATCAGCAAAGTTTTCTGGTATATGTTGTCCAGTACTGATCATTTCTTCTGTAATGGGGTTGTGTATTGAATGCCAATTACTATTGGCAACATGGTATGCGTTTCCGTAGTTCGGCATACCACTTCGTAATTGATATGTTTTATCGTGGCGTACACGCAAAGGTTTCCATTTCCAATGTGCATCAGCATTCATTTCATAACGAAATTCTACGATAGTATTGTCTTCAATTACTTCATTTTCTTCCGTGAACATTTGTAAGACACCATTTTTATCATACTTTAAGGCAACGTTACATTGGTGTGCACTATCGTCGTAAGGGTTAGTAGGATAAAATGGAACAGGTTCGTACGAATTTTCATGATTTTTGAAAGAAGGAATAACATCTTGTAGCACATCTTCACAAGGATTAATATAGCCATGGTCTTTCTTACTGAACCCACACATTAAAATCAACCTTTTGTATTGCATCATTTTATTATTCGTTGATAAATCTTTACCATCAAGGTAGGATTGACTGACTACATCACTATCATCTTCGTTTTTACGAATCTTCACCAAGAAATCAATTGTATTAAATGTGTGTGGTTTCCATTTGAAAGAATGTTCCCAAGTACTTTTGTGGTTAGTTGTAGGCAACGGTATTTCTATAGGTGTGAAAATTAATCCATCAGTATTGTACTCGTAGTGAACATTTTTTGTTCTGGTTATAACAGAAGCACAATGTTTAAAAATGGAATCTGGCCCGCTTGCTATTTCAAAATGTTTCATCTCAAGACGCAAAGAAGTTATACTATCTTTCACAATACAATATGAATTTAACGAATGGATCAATGATCGTAAAGATCCCAAACGAGACGATTTTTCACGTTTTTTCCCGCCACTTTCACTTGTTTCTGAATCAATTGTTTCTATCATTGTTGTAAACGGAAGTTTTCTTAAATTTTTGTTATTCAAGTAGTAGATATCAAATGCAGCAAATAAATTAATATATTCATTTCTTCTATTTGCGTGTATATGTTCACCATCTATTAAAGAGGAGAACAGTTGTTTCTCATCTGTTTTGGAGCCAGTAAATTGGATACTTAAATTAGAATCTATCATATATATTTTTCCCTTGCTTGAAATGTATATCAAATTGCGTTCACCATCAGCTTTATCTGTAACAGTGTATGCATTTCGAATATTAGAAACTTTCATATCATCATCTTTACGAATATTTTCCATTTGTAACGTGTATGACGAAGGACCTATAAAATCTTTGTAATTAATTTTTGTAATAGGTTTGTCATTATTTCCATGAATTAGTTTGTAGTATTCTAATAAAATACTATCCATTTCACTGTGAGGTATGGGGTAATTTGTATTCTGTATACCAGATAAAACATATTTTATACATAACCGTACTGAGTCGTGAAGTTTTTGCACATCAAAAACAGTTTTTTCTTTGATTAGTCGTTCCGTGTCTAATTCAAGTTCTATTTCATAGTGCTCTATATCTTCAAATAGCTTTGAGTCTTGTAATGTATAGGATGAGCGTAAATGATGTGGCGGTGTTTTTGTCCGGGAAGAGTTCTTGACAGTTGTCATATCGCAAAATATCGGGAAATCTGGGTGTCTAAAACGAAATCGATTCAAGTATCTAAATACCTTCTTACTTGCGTCCCATGTCCCTATAAGCGATTTGATTATCCCTGAATTCGGGGACAATGAACGCTCTGTATTATACGATATTCTGAAATTAAAATCACGCACATCAACGTTTTGGATATTCTCATCATTTCGTTTTGCAAACTTCTTTTCTGTAAATACCACTTGATCGCGATAATCTACCTTGTCGAGAAGTTTTTGTATATTTTCATTTTTACAATACAACTGAATTAGATGAAATCCATTTAACTCAGTTCGAACAGTATTTGATATTCTTTGTTCACCTTTCGGGTTCACAAATTCATTTTGTATCCTTAACATATATTTACCTGTAGGCTCATCACATGTGAATCCTGAACTATACAACTTACGTATAACATTGTCAAACTGATTTTTATTGACATGTTTCTTAGTCGTAGCGAATTTAACCTCAAGTTCGTGATATATTCCATCCTGTTGATACGAGTGAATGTTTGATAAAAATGCATTGATTATATTCCGTGTCTGGTCATGTACAGAAACGGATTTTCCTCCTTTATTCGAATTCATTCTATATATTATACCATACGATATAATTTTAGATTATATCAATTTTTTATATTTATGCGTCTAAAAACATATGAATGTCATCGTATAATTCCCTTTTTGTTTTTTGTTTTTGGCCATTACGTGTTAGCGGTATACACAATTTCGTAGCAATACATTTCAAGTCATCTGCACGATATAACGATATTGTTTTCATCAGTTTATCATAGTGTTCAATACGATATAAGGTGTCTTGATAGTTATCAAAAATCTGTTCTTTGATATTCAACTCATATCCATATTTTTCATCAGATAGAGAATGAATAACAACATATTTTTTGTTCTCATCCACGGAGCACATATAGTATGTTCTCTTTTTGATTAGCATTATGTTTATATTGTAAATGATACACATGATTTGAAATAAATGGAATGTCATTGGTTTCGCACTCATTAGTTCAGCTTCACATTCTGTTAATTTCCGAATTTTATAACTTTTAAGTAAACTTTTATTTTTCTGAATTTCTTCGATCATCTTAATCTTGGTATTCACCTCCACAGTATATACAGAAGACTGAATGAGTTCATAATCTTCAAATCCATTTTGCAGAATGTACAATAACCAGAACAATGTATCCTTTTGCTTTGGTACAAATAGACGATTATTGACTCTATTTTTGGTTGGTTTTACATCGCTCTTTGGCTCCATTGCAACACGCAACTTTGTGTTTACACATTTAGATAAATGTTTTGTCGTGAACATATAATGTTGTAATTTTTCAATCACATCATTATACTTGTTTTTTTTATCTATGTTTTGAAATTTGGCTTCCGTCATACACATTAAGGATTCATCTCTTTAGACCGATTATGGTATCTTGATTACGATTTGAAATACGTGGCTCTATATTCATTCTTCTGATTTTCAATACAATCTAATTGCTTCTCTTGTTTTAAGACGTACTCAATATATTCTTGTAATTGTTTTAATGTCGCATCAGATAGGTCGCACATGTTGATAAAAACTCCATATCGGTTCTCATTGAACACAACATTTTCCTCTATAGTTTGTAATAATTTCAAAATTTGTACCTGGTGATATTGTGTCATTTTCTCTATCGAAAATTGTATTTTCTCTAATAAATTAATATCTTCTTGAGTTTTCACATTAGAAACTATCCCCAGTGTCGGAACAGATGATTCTACAGATGATTCTACTGATGATTCTACAGATAATTCCATACTTAATCTTCATGAATTATCTTTAGTTCGTTTGGAATACATATTACCCTGAACACATCTCACATGGTTCATCATTGTTTGTTTGTTGTTGTGAAGGCGAGATTGTAAATTGCTGGGCTTGATGTTTTGCTTTTCTGCGTAAATAATAAATACCTGTTTTCAGACCCTTCTTCCAGCTATAAAAATGCATAGATGTCAAAGAATTATATGTAGGCTCTTCCAACCATAAATTCATGCTCTGACTCTGACATATGTATGCTCCGCGATCAGCAGCCATATCAATAACATGTTTCATTGGAATCTCCCAAACAGTCTTGTATTTCTCACGGATTTCACAAGGTATATGTGTCAATTGCTGAACACTACCACGATTGCTGATTATATTATTCTTTATATCGTCATTCCATTCGCCCATTTCCATTAGCTCACGCATAAGATATTGGTTTGCAACAATAAACTCCCCCGCAAGAGTTCGTCTACTGTAAATATTACTCGTGACTGGTTCAAAACATTCATTATTCCCCAAGATTTGAGATGTAGATGCTGTTGGCATAGGAGCCAGAAGTAAAGAGTTGCGAACCCCATGTGTGATAACCAATTCTTTTAAGCTATCCCAGGCATAACGTGATGATGGTTTCACGTTCCATAGATCAAATTGGAAGTATCCTTTGTATAGGGGAGAACCAACAAACGAACTATAAGCCCCCAAGACTTCACTACAATCATATTCATCTTTCTCAATAATATTTTTGGTTATCATTTCTCTTCTCTTCATTGCTATTTCACAAGAGCTTTCTAGTGCACCATGATATATGGTCTCAAATATTAACTTATTGACTTCTTTTGCTTTATCACTATGAAATGCAATATTCATTAAGAAATATGCATCAGCCAATCCTTGTACACCAATACCGATTGGTCTATGTTTCTTATTTGATGCATCCGTTTTACCAGTAGGGTAATAGTTAACATCAATGATTTTATTTAGATTTCTAGTTACTACCTTTGCTACATTGTGTAACATCTCATAATTGAATTTTTTAGTTTTCTTGTTGACAAATGAGGATAACCCGATAGATGCCAAATTACAAACGGCAGTTTCCTTATCGTCAGAATACTCGATTATTTCAGTGCATAAATTACTTGACTTAATTGTGCCAAGATTATTTTGGTTTGATTTTTTATTCGCAGCATCTTTGAATAATAAATATGGTGTTCCTGTTTCCATTTGACTATCTAGTATGTGAAACCACAATTCACGTGCCTTCACTGTTCGCTTTCCTTTATTCTGTGTTTCATATTTTTCATACAACTCATCGAATTTATTACCATATACATCACTCAATCCTGGACATTCATGAGGACACATAAGTGTCCATTCTTTGTTTTCATGTACTCGCTTCATGAATAAGTCGGGAATCCATAGAGCATAAAACAAATCGCGTGCTTTTAATTCTTCGTCCCCATGGTTTTTACGCATTTCTAAAAACTGGAATACATCAGCATGCCATGGTTCTAAATAGATGGCGAAACTTCCGTTTCGTTTTCCACCGCCTTGGTCTATGTACCTTGCAGTATTGTTATACACTCGTAGCATTGGGACAATACCATTACTGACGCCATTCGTTCCACGTATATGTGTTCCTGATGCACGCACGTTATGTATGTGGAGTCCTATTCCCCCAGCATATTTTGAAATTTTAGCACAATCTTTCAACGTATCATATATTCCATCAACGCTATCATCCTCCATAGCAATAAGATAGCACGAACTTAATTGAGGACGAGGCGTTCCAGCATTAAATAATGTTGGAGTTGCATGAGTAAAATATTTCTGCGACATCAGGTCGTATGTTTCTTTAACATTATCCAAATCATCACCATGGATACCAACCGCTACACGCATCCACATATGTTGAGGACGCTCAATAATAGTATTGTTCATGCGAAATAAATATGATTTCTCAAGAGTCTTGAATCCGAAGTAATCAAGTAAGTAATCGCGTTCTTCACATATCATTTCATCAATAGCAGTTCCATGTTTTTCTACAATTTTGTATAAAGATTCTGCAATTAGTGAGGACTGATTGCCATGCACGTCTTTGAAATGAAACAATGACTTCATAACTTGTGTGAACGATGACTGTGTATTTTTTTGATGGTTCGATATAATAATCCTACTTGCCAAAATACCATAGTCTGGATGTGTAGTGTTTTGTGATGCACATTGTTGTGCACTCAATTCATCAATCTTTGTAGTCTCAATACCGTCATGTAGCTGGTCGATAACTTTCATTACAAGAGAACTGTATCGAATCGTTAAATCACTTCCTCCTAATTTACGTAGTCTGTGTAATATTTTATCAAATGAGATTGTTTCCATTTCACAGTTTCTTTTACGAACACACATTTCATTTGTAGTATTGTTTTGATCGTGATACTCAGACATATACTTCTAAGAAAGATTAGATTTAAACTGTATTCTTACAATAATATTCTAATTCAAAATGAGAAAAATATGTAAGTATAGTATATGAAGTTTGTAAAGAAGAATGATACACCTTACTTAATTGGGATATTTGTCAGTACCATCGCGTTTATGTATTATTTTGCATATGAAGATTTGAAACATAAAGATGCAAAATACGAATTAGAAAAATATCAAATTCCTATAGTTTATGAACAATTTGAAACGAAAATCGAAACTATGTAATTATGAACGGAACCAGCATTCAATCAACTCTTATTTTCCTTATGCATTTGAGTTTGGGTTTCATCCATCGATTCAGTCCTGATTCTCATAATAGATGAATTAGTGTGAACAGGACCAGACTCTTTTGCATTATCATCGGTTGTAGTTGTTTTAGTTGTATTATCCACAACATCATTATTTAACAGATCGTCTATATTCAACAAACATTTTGGAATAATGTCTGACTTACATTTTGGCATTTTCTTTTTAGGAGCACGATGTTCAAATCCATGAATACGGTCATTTTCAATTGCATCCCAAATAGCTCGTAATTGTTGTATCGCGTGTTGAAACCACAACTTATTGCGTAAGACTAAAACACAACTACATACTTCCAGTTTCCAAAATATGGTCCTTACAAATACGAGACCATCTTTTTGTTTTCTAATGATGACATCATCACGCCATTGGTCCAATTCTTCTATTGTGTTCTTTAAGAGATCTCCGTATTCATAAACAGGTTGATTTTCCTGATTACAAAACTGAATGAATACTCCTTTATGGTATCCTTCGTTTGTGTAATCTACGGAAAGAACTGAATCTTCAATGAAGTCATCTTCTGTTTCATATTCGACAAATTTCGTTTCTAAGAAATCACATTCATTCAGGTCGCAAGTTTCCATTTGAAGTTGCATCTGTATCCAGTATTCTTTTTTGGGGTTTCCTGTGATCACACGAGAGACAACATTCTTTATCTCCAGCATTCTTCCATATCTTTCGCTCGAAGGATCTATATTAATGCCATCAGGCGACGCTGCAATGAATCCATATGTATCATGTGCAACACATCCATATTCGCCAACTTTTGTATCATATTTATGTTCATATATCATAACCGACAGCGGTTCAAAACGTTGTCCATGATGCATAGCACTCTCAGTGTTCACATTGCCACTTCTTATTGTATTAGGTTTACATTTTTCGTAAATTAATTGGTTTTGCATACTTTGACTTTCGAACGCTTTATAGGCGTTACTTGCGCTGATTTTATTTCTTCGAAACTCGTACCATTCGCTCGTTCGTTGTTCTGGTTGTGGTTTGCTTTGTATATATTCCAACTTTTGACGAATGGTTGGCACGTTGGGCGATTGTCGTATGAATGTAGTTTTATAAGAACGTCTTGGGACTGTCATGGAATATAGTTTTCGTTCACTTTTAGCTGAATAATACGCATACACTATTTCAAAGACTTCATGAGACACAGCACGTTCGCAGATTTGTTCCAGGAATATTTTACACAAATCTTTAATGTCGTTATACATATTTAATTCGAAGCTTTCGGAACTTAATCGTAGTGTATCAGATTCGATATACCAAGACATTGTTTCTCTGATATAATCAACAAAGTACGTGTCGTCATTTCTTGATACCATCAAAGTATACAACTCCAAGAATTCAGTTTGCATCGGAGGCGATAACTCACAATCATTAGTGTCATCGTCCTCGTCATTTTGATTATCATCCGCATCTGGTGCTATACCAAGACTCGAACATGTGTTTTGTAACTTAGATAAATAACATTGTAATAAAATAGCCTCCATTATAGTATATAGTTATTCGTGTTTAATTATTTATTTCAATTTTATTGAAAATTAGTTAAATTTTGTGTAAAACTTCAAAATTGTATACCTTGAGCAAAGACGTATCTATTGTATTTACCTAGTTCCACATTGATATCCAATACAGTGTCTTTTGGAAGGTCATATTCCGCAAATGTTTCGTCACTCATACCTATGATATGTTTCATGATTACACGAGCAGTGTGTTTGTGTGTAATGATGAGGGGCAAATAATGTGGTTTATCATAATTTGGATGTATATGTTTGATCCAATATGGAATAGTTCGTTGATATAATTGCATTTTTGTTTCACCGAAGCGAATCATTTCAAAATATGCTTTTTGCTCTTCGCTATTTTCATAATTTGACCTGTAAATTGCTACATCAGCTTGTTGTGATTCTTCTAAAACCGGTAATGGCATGTTATACTCCGTTCGCATTCTCCGAGTAAATTCCCTTCCATATCTTTCTTTGATATATTCACGTGAAACGCCTTCTAGTGTTCCGTAAAATTTTTCATTTAATCTCCATGTGGTTGACAGTGGTATATGAATTGGCATGTACACTTGACGAATTATATTCGATGTCATTACAGACCGCTTCAATTCCGATGTGTAAATATGCGTTGGATAAATATTATTTGTGCGTAAGCTCCATGCGATATCAAGTGCGTCTTTTTTCCCTTTCAATGTCAATGGTATATCACTCCATCCGGTAAATTTGTTGTCACGATTCCATATTGACTGTCCGTGACGTACAAGAATGAACCGGTATCGTTTTGTGAGATTGTTCATATCACTTGCTTATAGAAATACTTTAGAAACTATATCTAAAAATTATATTTTGTTGTAAGTATATATATGAACAAATCACTTTGTAAAGGAAAACGCGTCAGTAAGCCTAACACATGTAAAAAGGTGAAGGGATGTAAAGTTGCAAAAGGTTCGAAACGTACTTTTTGTCGTAAGGCAAAGAACATTACGAAGTCAAAGAAGAGTCCTAAGAGAAGCAAAACTATGAAGAGACGGTCTTAAGTGGTCAATTTGCAGTAATCCATCAAATTTAATATTTTCATCTATACATCAATGGATATACATGAAAATAATGATCGAACGATAAAGATACAAGGTCAGCATCATAGATATCAAATTAAGAAGGCTACAAAGTCTAAAAAACACGTATCTACACGAGAAGTGCCTAATGACTTTTTAAACCATTCAACACAACGAGATATGATTGAATTAATGTACTTAAATGGTGATGTGAAGGGTGATGTGAAGGGTGTCGTGAAAGATGAAGATTTATCACTTTGTCATATGATTGAGAAAGAATTAAAGATTAAATTGAGAAACTACACACAACAAGATAAGAAATCAAAACGTTATGACGATGCATTTTTCATTCAATATGAAGAAGTCTTAGGGAAGTTGGTAGAATCGAAACTAAAGTGTTATTACTGTAAAGGATCCGTTTTTATGATATATTCGAAATCACATGACGATTGTCAATGGACATTGGAGAGATTGAATAATGATTTAGGACATAACGCCTCTAATATAGTGATATCTTGTCTTGGATGTAATCTGGGACGTCGGACTATGAACTCCGATGCTTACCGTTTTACAAAACAACTACAAATCGTGAAAAGTAATAAAGAGGATTAGCATTTAAACATTTAGAGATATACTTCATCATGAATTCTGGTTATCATACACAAAATAGTTTACTTCTTGATAATTTGATGTCATTTTACGGCGATGCAAGTAATATAGACAAAATGTTAGGGATTATAAATGGTGAATCAAAGACATCATTGCGTATTGTTGATTGGTTTGCAACAAATTATGCGAAAAAATATTATACAGTGTATACCATATACACAGATTCTACGAGCAAACGTTTCAAAGTATACAATGATTACAAATTGAAATTAAAAGCGTACTCTAAGAAACGATTCGACCCGTTTTGCAGATGGGATAGGATTCAGATTCCTTATAAGAATGGTAATTTTATTCAAACTACTATCGGACAACTCAATTTCTTCAAGTGGGCTATTGAAAACAAAGTTATCGCCTATATCGATCAACACTATGATGAAATTGAAGAGGATATGAATGATAGGAATAGTAATTCAAGGAAACGCGAAATAGATAAGAATAATAAAACACGGAAGAAGAGAGAAGAGTTAAGTATATTAGCATCAAAAAGTATCAAGAAGGAAGATGTTGAAATAGTAGTTAAGTTTGACTAATGAATAGAAATTAAAAATATATTTTTATTCATTGTATGGGAAATTCCAATTCACTTGCGCATCACATCACATTTGAAGATATGCAAAATATTCTACGTGATACTTCATCTACTATTATTACAACACTAAAACCGTCCCACGAATGTTTTATATTACGCACTATAAAGTTGGATGGAGAGGAGAACTACATGAATCATCTGATTGATACGAATAAATTGCATACAAGGATTGTTATATATGGACTTAATTTACACGACACTACTGTTGAGACCAAAAGACTTCAATTACAAAAGCACGGATTCACAAAGGTATATATTTATACAGGTGGATTATTTGAATGGATGTTACTTCAAGAGATTTATAGCAGAGAACATTTTCCGACAACAAAATCAGATTTAGATATTTACAAATATAGGCCTCCAAGTGTTTTGAAATAATTTCAGATACTAAATATCTATACGTACAATAACTAATGAGCAGCAATCATAGAACTTTAGTGTCTCGGCGTTCCATTAATAGAAAGAAACCCGTGATTATATCGATAGCCACAATTCCAACGAGGTTTAAATTCGTAATTGAGATGATATCTTCTCTAGAAAGTCAGTCTATTCCTGTGAAACATGTTATTATCAATGTATGTTCTACATACAAGCGTTTCAAAGATTCTGTCCAAAAAACATCAATAGATTCAGAAGTATTTTCCAAAGTTCATACCCTAAACTGTAAGCATAATTACGAAAAATATGTTATTCACCAAACTGAAGACAAAGGTACCGGTACGGCCATTTATGGATGCTACAAGTATATGCAAAAGTCAAAAGAAAGAAAGATTGATGAGATATTTCATGTATGTACATTCCATGATGACATTCTTCCCCCATCTTCGTTTATTAATGATCTACGTCAAAAACTATTAGAGACAGATGAACGTTTCGTATATTGTAC
>Ga0206131_10003734_pt1 | contig 17319 bp, 12 predicted proteins | sample Helgoland_Spring_FD_148636 | JGI IMG/M metagenome (GOLD analysis project Ga0206131, IMG submission 148636) | Pelagic subsurface seawater microbial communities from Kabeltonne, Helgoland, North Sea - Helgoland_Spring_Bloom_20160517_1 | ecosystem: Environmental > Aquatic > Marine > Epipelagic ...
TAATGAACTAAAAATGAATGCGGACGACGTGGCTTTAAATATAAATCGAGCAATAGGTAATCAAGACTTCTTTTTAAATATTGTAGACTACATGATGAATGAAACTTTTATGCTCGATATTCGAAGTCGTCAAATTGATGTTCGTCAAATAGATAAAGTAAAAATCCAGCAATCCGCCAACTACTATAAAATGATAAATATGTTGGTCCCGATCGTTTTAATTATTCTTTTAGGGGTAGTCATGAATGTGATGCGAAAAAAGAGATTTACCCGCAAATAATATAATTATGAAAACAAATAAGATACTCAGACTCATTATAGGATTGTTATGTGTAGGTGGTTTGGGATATTATACATTTACGATACTAAAAAAGGATACGAAGTCAAGTACAGAGCTTATTTCATTTGCAATTTCGGATACAGCATCAGTTTCTAAAATTATTATTACCGATCCCTTTCAAAAGACCTTCCAAGTACAAAAAGTAAATGGTGAATGGCAAGATAAAAACGGGGGCTGCGTGACTCAAGCGTATGTTCACAATATTTTGAATGTGGCAAAAAACATTGAGTTTAAAGGATACTTACCCAAAAACTCTCACGAAAACTTCACTGTTAAAATGTCAGCCTCGCATACCAAAGTGGAATTTTTCATCAAAAACAAGTGGTACAAAACATGGTATATCGGACCTTCCGCCCCAGACCATTACGGACAAATCATGTTACTGGACTCTAAAGAGGAAGGAAAAAGCACCGAGCCTGTTATGATGAAAATCAAAGGTGTAAATGGCATTATTGAGCCCAACTTCTTTGCAGATGGTCGAAAATGGATTTGTACAAATATATTTAGTGTCCCTCTTGAAAAAATCAAAAAAATTCAAATTAGAAATCATTATGACAGCTCTAGAAGTTTCAGTATTGAAAGTAAAAAAAGTGGCTTTGATGTGAATAATTTGGGCATCAAACTGCCTTTTGTGGACACTGCCAATGTATATCGATACCTTCATAACTATAAAAAAATACACTTCGATATAGCAAATTATATTCTTAGTGAATCAGAATGTGACTCTTTAAAGAATTCTCAACCTTTTGCCGAAATAATACTAGATGAAAAAGGAGGGAAACAAACGCACCTTAAGTTGTACAGAATAATAGCAGATACACCTCAAAGAAATGAATTTGGAGAGATGGTAAATATGGATATGAATAAGTTTTGGTGCGAGCTGCCATCTGGGGAAATTGTTAAGTGTCAATATCATGTCTTCAATCCTCTTTTATTCGGACATATTTATTTCTCCGCCATGGATGCTTAAATCACTTTTCTACGTAAAAACACTTAGAGCACTAGTACATACTACGTAGTATCATTTATAGGAAATTCCATACATACTCAAAACTTTATTTAAGAAATACATTTGAAATTTAAAAGTTTGAATTATCTTTAAATCGAGTTAATAGATTAGTAGTTTAGCTTAGTGGAAAGTATTTTAATCAATAAGCGATTAGAAAAAACATTATCTCTTCTTATTTCCACTAGTACTGTCTAACCAGGGGCCCTTCGGGGCCCCTTCTATTTGTAGTCGTTTGTAAATATTCGTAACTTTGGTACATGATTAAATCAATACTTTTTATTGGAGCATTTTTTTTCAGCTTTTATTCTCTTTCACAATTAATTACCTCCCAAAGTCAAACGAAATCGAAAATTTCTTTTGATACCTCTACCTATATTTATTTCGACACTGACATTATTTCTTCATTCAGATCATTAGCTCCTAATGAAGCTCATTTAAATACACCGTTGGGAACACGTTCAGACGAAAGCCCACTCGTTTGTAGCAGTTTCACATTAGGGATATCTATACCGCTAAATCCCTTTTTAAAAGTTAACAGCGGATTGTCTTTCATCCAAAATGGTGAAGCATATAATTGGTCCTCCAGTATAAATGATAGCACTTACAGTTATAACACTAAATATAGTTACATTGGACTTCCAATATCTTTAAGCACCGCTTATGGCAAAAAATTAAAGCTTCATATTTCAGCGGGTATCATACCAGGCATTTATAGTAGTTATAGGCAACAAATAGATTGGACAGATGCAGATGGCTCGGAATACGATGAAGAAATAAAAATTCAAAATGATCTCAACTTCTTTAATCTAGCTGCACAAGGTAGTCTTGGCTTGGCATATTACTTCAAAGCTTTTGCCGTCAGAATATCCTTTGTATATAGACAACAATTCAATAATACCTATAAAGAGTTTGAAGACTACATCCATAAGTCAAATGGGATGGGCGGAAGGCTAACATTAACCTATTTTTTATAGATGCTGATTAAAAACGTAACTGACTTTCTAGAAGAGAGATACCCTTTATCCCTTCAGGAGTCTTATGATAATTGTGGATTAACTTATGGCCACAAAGAACAAAAATTAAGCGGGATTTTATTTGCGCTCGATGTTACAGAAAATATTGTCAAAGAAGCGATATCAAAAGATTGCAACCTAATTATATCGCATCATCCAGTTGTCTTTAAAGGTTTAAAAAAAATAAACGGTGCAACCATGACAGAGCGCGTTCTTGAGCTCTCTATTAAAAATAATATTGCACTATATGCCATTCACACAAATTTAGACAACCACAAGAATGGTGTAAATAAAAGAATCGCTGATAAAATAGGTTTATCAGAGCTCAAAATACTTTCCCCAAAAAATGACACTCTTGTGAAGCTTTGTGTTTTTGCACCCGAAGCCGCGGAGCCAGCATTGAGCGCAGCTTTATTTAATTCAGGTGCGGGAGCTGTGGGGAACTACTCAGAATGTAATTTTAAGAGTAAAGGAATAGGATCATTTAAACCAAATTTAAGTGCAAAGCCTTCATTGGGTGAAATAAATAAAAAAACAGAGACCACTGAGGTCAAAACAGAATATCTTGTTCCATTAGCGCAACTAAGTATGGTATTAAATGCTATGAGAGAAAACCACCCCTATGAAGAGGTTGCGTACGATGTAATTCCTTTATTAAACACTCAACAAGATATGGGTTCAGGGATGATTGGAGTATTGCAAGAGCCCATGACAACCCAAAGTTTTTTAAAACATTTAAAAACTACATTTAATGTAGGTGTAATCAAACATACAGCATTAATCCATGACAAAGTCAAAACTGTTGCCATTTGTGGTGGTTCTGGTAGCTTTTTGATTGATGCTGCCTGCAGAAATAAGGCAGATATTTTTATTACTTCAGATATCAAATACCATGAATTTTTCGATGCGAATAACGAGATAATAATAGCTGATATTGGCCATTGGGAAAGCGAACAATTTACAGTTAATCTTTTGTATGAAAATATTAAAGAAAAATTTAGTAAATTTGCCCTCCATTTAACTGAAGAAAATACTAATCCAGTAAAATATTTTTAATTTATGTCAGGAACCTCGACTAAAGCAGAAAGTAAAGTAAAAACAAAGAAAACAGCTAAGACAGCTAAGACAACTGCAAAAAAAGATGCAACTGTTGCTGAAAAGCTCGATGCTTTGTTCAATCTCCAAAAAATTGATTCTGAAATTGATAGAATAAGAATTATTAGAGGTGAACTACCGTTAGAAGTAGAAGATCTTGAAAATGAAATCATTGGTTTAGAAACAAGAACCGGTAAAATCCAGGATGAAATTGACGAACTTCAACTTGATATTTCGAATAGAAAGCAATCCTCAAAAGATTCTGATACAGCTATTTTAAAATATAAAGAAAGACAGAACAATGTTCGTAACAATAGAGAATACGAGTCTCTATCTAAAGAAATTGAATTTCAGGAATTAGAAATCAAATTGAATGATAAACGTTCTAAAGAAGCTATAATAAAAATCGAAAATAAAAATGAGATTTTAACTGAGGCAACAGAACGATTGGATATGAAGAAAGCTGAGCTTGAAACGAAAAAAGCAGAGCTCGATACAATTATTAGTTCTACCCAAAAGGACGAAAATAAGTTAATTAAGGCATCAAAAGACGCCAAGAAAAACATTGAAGATCGTCTCGTTATCGCTTATGAAAGATTAAGAGGTAATGCGAAAAATGGCTTATCTGTTGTCGAACTGGTTTACGGCGCCAAATCCAAATCGGGTCATCAAGATGCATCATGTGGCGGATGTTTTAACAAAATACCACCTCAAAGAGAGCTTGATATTGTTACAAAGAAAAAGATTATTATCTGTGAGCACTGTGGAAGAATCTTAATTCCCACCGAAACTGCAGAAGAAGCATAAATTAAAAAAGCGCCTTAGGCGCTTTTTTTTTGAGCTTTAATTTAACGAAAAATCAACCTTCAAATCCTCAAGTTTTTTAAGCAACTCATTTGTTGGTTGTACCTTAATGCTTCTAGACGGCAATATAACCTGTATTTTTTCTAACGGATCAAAGACGGTAAACCGCACCCTGCAATTCCCTTTTACATCATTATCCATTAATACGGCTTGTAGCTCTTTAATTAAGGATTCATTAATGGTCGATGCGGAAAGTTTAACCTCGAGATTTTTGGCTTTTTTTTCTCTTAAGCCTTGGAGTAATTCCATACCATGAACAGCAAATTCAAGTTCCTTTTTCCATCGGGACCTTTCTATTTTCCCTTTTACGATCACAAAAGTTCCAATTTCCATAAAATGCTTAAACTTTAAATAGTTTTCGCCAAATAGAAACAACTTATAGCTTTCGTAATAATCTTCAATAATCAAAGTGCCAAAACCATCTCCCTTTCGGGAGATGCGATGCTCACTATCTGTTACAACAGCCGCTATCATAAGATTTTTACCCTCATGATTTTCTAGATCTGATAAAACCCTTATATCGCCTCGACAAAAAGATTCTATCTCAATTCTAAAGTCATCCAATGGATGACCAGACAGAAACACACCTACAACCTCTTTTTCTTTGTTGAGCCTGTATACGCTCGACCATGACTCCGAAAAAGGAATTTTAGGATCAGGTATAGAAACCTCATCAGCCGTATCAAATATTGTAGTTTGGCGCTTGCCTAACTGATCTTGATAATTCCTGCCATAAGCAATAACCTGCTCCACAAATGGCTTTCTGTCTGCCTCTTGAACGAAGTACTGGCTTCTATGAACATCAGGATTTAAGGTGTCCATTCCACCTGCATAAATCAAACTTTCAAATACACGTTTATTACATAAACGCAAATTAACACGCTTTGCAAAGTCAAAAATCGAAACAAATGCTTGTTCTTTTCTAATCTCTACAATTTCATCTATCGGACCACTTCCCAAACCTCGAACAGCACCTAGTCCAAATCGGATAGCACCTTCCTTATTAATTGTAAATGTATAATTGGATTCATTGACATCAGGACCAAAAACAGGAATGCCCATTCGTTTACTTTCCTCCATGAAAAATGTTACCTGCTTAATGTCATTCATATTATTACTCAATACCGAAGCCATATACTCTGCAGGATAATTTGCCTTTAAATATGCAGTCTGATATGCCACCCATGCGTAGCATGTTGAATGCGATTTATTAAAGGCATAAGAGGCAAATGCTTCCCAATCCTTCCATATTTTTTCTAACGTGTCTTTATTGTGTCCCTTTGAAGTAGCACCTTCTAAGAATACCGGTTTCATTTTATCCAAGACCTTTCTGTCTTTCTTACCCATGGCTTTACGTAAGGTATCAGCTTGACCTTTTGTGAAATCTGCAAGCTTTTGGGAGAGTAGCATTACTTGCTCTTGATATACCGTGATTCCATAGGTCTCCTTTAGAAATTCTTCACAATCATCGAGATCATACTCGATTTCTTCTTCACCATGTTTACGTTTTACGTAAGAAGGTATATATTCCATTGGACCAGGCCGGTACAAAGCATTCATCGCTATTAAATCAAGAAACTGGGTAGGTTTGAGCTCCTTGAGATATTTCTGCATCCCTGGAGATTCATATTGAAAAATACCAATGGTCTCTCCTCTCTGGAACAACTCATATGTTTTTTTATCATCTATGGGTATTTCATCAGGATTGATAACAATACCCTTCGTTTGCTCAATGTACTTAATAGCATCCTTGATTAAGGTCAAGGTTTTTAAACCAAGGAAGTCCATTTTAAGAAGTCCAGCATCTTCGGCCACAGAGTTATCATATTGCGTGCAGACTAGATCAGAATCTTTTGCTGTCGCTACGGGTACAAAATTTGTTAAATCATCAGGGGTAATAATCACACCACACGCGTGTATGCCTGTATTTCGAACGGAACCTTCAATCGCTTTTGCTTTCCGAAGAACTTCAGCAGATTTAGTCTCTTGTTTAATGAGTTTACGAAGTTCTCGAGCTCTCGAAACCTCCTCTTGGTTTTTCAGTTTATCAATAAGGAGGCTTTCCTCCATATCAAAAAGTTTATTCAACGAAATATCTGGAAGCATTTTTGCCAATGAATCTGCATCGTTTAAGGGTAAATTCATGACACGTGCCGTATCACGAATTGCAGATTTGGCAGCCATAGTTCCGTAAGTAATGATTTGTGCCACTTGATTCGAACCATATTTCTCAATTACATAATCGATAACTTTGCCCCTACCTTCATCATCAAAATCAATATCAATATCAGGCATTGAAATTCTGTCTGGATTCAAAAATCGCTCAAATAGTAAATCATATTTAATAGGGTCAATGTTTGTAATACCAATACAATAAGCAACTACAGATCCTGCTGCAGATCCCCTACCCGGTCCTACACTCACCCCCATGTCCCGTGCTGCATTACAAAAATCTTGAACGATGAGAAAGTATCCTGGATAACCCGTGTTTTCAATTGTTGCCAATTCAAAATCAATTCTTTGTTTGAGGGAATCTTCAATGTTTCCGTAACGTCTTTCCGCACCCTCATATACCAAATGTCGTAAAAATGCATTTTCGCCTCGCTTGCCACCATCTACTTTATCCTCCGAAGCAATGAATTTTGTCGGTATATCGTACTCTGGTAAAAGAACCTCTCTAGCAAGTTGGTATGCTGAACATTTACCAACAATCTCCTCTGTATTTAATAGCGCATCAGGAAGGTCATTAAATAGAGACTTCATTTGATCAGATGACTTGATATAATATTCATCATTTTCAAGACCATATCGAAAACCTCGACCACGGCCTTTTGGTGTTTCAACAAGTTGATTGTCTTTTACACATAACAACACATCATGTGCATTAGAGTCTTCTCTTTCAATGTAAAATGAATTATTCGTTGCAATCAACTTGGCATTATGTTTGCGTGCCAAACGAACAAGGGAAGGGTTTAACCTCCCTTCTACCTCAACACCATGTCTTGTTAATTCCACATAAAAATCATCACCAAATTGGCTGTGCCACCAGCTTAAAGCATCTTCGGCCTGTTTCTCACCAACATTCAATAGTAAATTCGATATTTCACCTTGAATACCACCTGATAATACAATAAGATTTTCTTTATACTCCGGAATGATGTCCTTATCAATTCTCGGAACATAATACATACCTTCAGTATAGGCAATTGACGCTAACTTTATTAAATTTTGGTATCCATCCTTATTTTTTGCCAATAAAACGATACGGTTGCCATTATCTTTTTGAGTTTTATCATTTCGATCTCTACATACATTAAATTCACAACCTATTATCGGTAGTATTTCCTTTTTATGAAAAGGTGTTCCTGACGTCTCAGCTTCAATCTTTTCAGCTCGTATACTTTTATTTATCTTATTGGCTGCAGCCTCAAAATGAAATGCCGCCATCATATTACCCGAATCCGTTAACGCAATAGCATGCATACCTTGGGAAGCGGCTTTCTCGATAATACCCGAAACCTTCGCAGTTGATTGTAATATAGAATACTGAGAATGGTTGTGAAGATGTGTAAATGTTAAATCACTAAGATTTTGTGCATCAACGGAGGTTCCTTTTTGATCAGATGAGGCTTGTGCTAATTCAGCTGCTTCTCTGAGCTTGGTGCTCTCCCCCTTAAGATTTAAATGTTTAAGACCTATTAAGGCAATAGGAGCAGGATTGACCTCTTTATATTTCAGAAAATAGTCTTCTCTCTTTTGTAGCTCATTTACCGTGAATGATTGACGTCTAATTAATTCTAAAAAACATCGCGTTGTGGCCTCAACATCGGCAGTAGCGTTATGCGCCTCCATAAACTGAGACTCAAAAAGGTGTTCATGAAGCTCTGATAAGGTTGGTAGTTTAAAACGTCCTCCTCTCCCACCGGGTAACTTACAAAGGTTTGCCGTCTTTTCGGTGCAGGTATCTAAAATGGCTTTTTCGGTCCATTCAATAGATTCTTCTGACCTGAAAAACTCGCAGCCTAGTACGTTGACATCGAATTTTACATTATGACCAACTAAAAAGGTTGCCTTCGAAGCTACCTCATTGAATAATTCTAGACCTTCGGATAGTGTAATCCCATTTTGGGATGCCAGCTCAGTTGAAATGCCATGAATTTTCTCTGAACCGTATGGAATATCAAATCCTTCTGGCTGAATTAAGAAATCTTTATGCTCGATTAGTGTTCCATCATCATCATGAAGTTGCCATGCTAGTTGAACTACACGAGGCCAGTTCTCAACATCACTAATGGGTTGATTATAACCTTTCGTAGGTAGCCCTGTTGTCTCGGTATCAAAAATGAGGTACATTGAAAATTTCTTTGAAGAATAAAGATAAAGAAATCAATGCCCCACAATCCGCGTGTTGAAAACTATTTTTTGTAATTTTTCTGATGCTAATTTAAAGCATCAACTTTATGAATGAATACATCCTATCAATCGATGCAGGGACTACTAGCTCAAGGGCTTTAATATTTAATAAAAAAGGTAATGAAATTGCCAAAGCTCAATTTGAGTTTAAACAACATTTTCCAAAAGAGGGCTGGGTTGAGCATGACCCTCTTGAGATTTGGTCTAGTCAAAAAAAAGCCTTGCAAAGTGTATTGTCAACACATCAAATTTCTAGTCATGATATCAGAGGTATTGGTATTACCAACCAAAGAGAAACGACCGTAGTTTGGGAAAAAGATACAGGAAAACCAATCTATAATGCAATTGTTTGGCAAGATAGACGAACAAGCGATTATTGTAACGAGCTTAAAGAAAAAGGAATTGAACCGCTAATAATGTCTAAAACTGGCTTGTTATTAGACCCTTATTTTTCTGGAACCAAAATCAAATGGATTCTTGAAAATATTGAAGGTGCAAGAAAAAAAGCTGAGGAAGGACAGCTGCTATTTGGAACAATTGATACCTGGCTTATTTGGAATCTTAGCGGTGGAGAAAAACACATAACAGACCCGAGTAATGCGAGTCGCACTTTGTTGTACGACATTCATAAAAAAAAATGGGATAAAGAGCTTCTTGAACTTTTTAACATTCCACATGAAATGCTACCCAGAGTTGTCCAGAGTGTTTCAAATGATGCGTATGCCAAACTAGAAGATTGGGAAAGTAGCATACCAATTTGTGCCATTGCAGGTGATCAACAAGCAGCTCTTTTCGGTCAGCTTTGCTTTACACCTGGCGCTGTTAAAAACACTTATGGGACAGGATGTTTCAGTATGATGCATACTGGTCAAATAGCCGTAAGCTCAAAAAATAAAATGCTAACAACAATAGCATGGCAAATAAATGATGAAGTAGAATATGCACTTGAAGGAAGTGTTTTCATTGGCGGCGCGCTCATTCAATGGCTTCGGGACGGATTGGACCTTGTAACAGATGCTGCAGAGATTGAGCATCTCGCCTTAAGCGTTGTCGATAATGGCGGAGTAACCTTTATTTCTGCATTAACAGGACTTGGTGCACCTTACTGGGATCCGCATGCTACAGGAGGGATTTTAGGACTAACCAGAGGAACCGAGAAAGGCCATATCGCGAGAGCTGCTCTTGAGGCTATTGCCATTCGTTCTATGGAGATTATAGTAGAAATGGAAAAAGATTCAGGCATCAAGTTTTCAAATCTAAAAGTAGATGGCGGCGCAAGTAGAAATAACTTACTGATGCAAATTCAAGCCAATCTTTTAAATACAAAAGTAATCCGACCAAAAATAACGGAAACAACTGCATTAGGTATTGCATTTATGGCAGGACTTGGTTGCGGTTATTGGAAAGATAAAGCTTCATTAAAAGATTTGTGGGAGGAGGAAAAAAGCTTTACACCTCAATATTCGGAAACAACAAGTGAAATGTTAAAATTATGGAACCATAGAATTCAAAAGATACTAAGCAATGAATCGCGATAAAAACATTCTGCTTTTATCTGAAGTTTCCGTTTGGGACTTAATTGTCATTGGAGGAGGAGCGACAGGTCTTGGCGCTGCATTGGATGCTGCATCGCGAGGAATGAAAGTGCTTCTCATAGAACAATATGATTTTAGCAAAGGGACCTCATCAAAAAGCACCAAACTCATACATGGTGGTGTGCGGTACTTAAAAAATGCAGAATTTAAATTGGTCAGAAAAGCACTGCAGGAACGATACATCTTGAAAAAAAACGCACCACACTTAGTACAAAATAAAGATTTTATTATTCCAATCTACAGCTGGATTCATTTCATTTTTTATGGAATAGGCTTAAAACTTTATGACGCTATTTCCGGGAAATGGAGTTTTGGCGGCACAAAGTTTTTGAATAAAAAAGCGACTATTGAACATTTAAATTCCATAAATACAAAAGGACTAAAAGGCGGAGTCAAATATAAGGATGGACAATTTGACGATGCTAGATTCGCAATAAGCCTAGCGCATACCATTGAAATCGAGGGGGGTGCTGTATTAAACTATATGGAATACTTATCGCCTAAGATAGAGAACAAATCTATTACTGGAATTATAGCTCTTGATAAAATTGATCAAAAGGAATTTCACCTCTCTTCAAAATACATCATAAATGCAACTGGTGTATTTTCAAATAAATTAATGATGTCAATAGCCTCTAAATTTAAAATTAAAGCAAGCAGAGGTACTCATATTGTTGTCGATCGTTCTTTTCTTGATTCACAAAATGCCATAATGATCCCCAAAACAATCGATGGTAGAGTCCTTTTTGTTATACCCTGGAATGACAAAACGCTTATTGGTACAACTGATGAGGAATCTAATGAAATTGATATTGACCTATCAACACCATTGAAGGATATTGATTTTATATTAGAAAATGTTAAACATTACCTCTTCAAATACCCACAAAAAAAAGATATTAAAAGTGTTTTTACTGGTCTTCGACCTCTAGTATCAAATAACGATAATTCAAGCACAAAAGAATTGTCAAGAGCTCATATTATTCATAAATCAGGTGAAGGGATCATACATGTGCTAGGTGGGAAATGGACGACCTATCGACTTATGGGTTCAGAAGCCATAGACTACTTATTAAGAGATAAAATACTTCAATTTGGTAAAAGTACTACTTCCTCTATACCTCTATTTGGATTCAAAGATGATGTTGACTTTCAAGATCCACTGCACGTTTATGGTACCGAATTAAAAAGGCTTAAGACCTTTGGATCTATGGTTTCTTTATCAAATCATATACTTATTAGTGAAGCAATGATTTTATATGCGATTCAAGTAGAAATGGCCATTAACCTCGAAGATGTACTGGCAAGAAGGATAAGGTGTTTATTTATTGATGCAAATGAAACCATAAAAATTGCTCCAAAGGTTGCTCAAATAATGGCAAAAGCGCTAAAAAAGGATGATACATGGACTGCTAAACAACTTGATTTATTTTTACCTTTGGCTTCAAAATATATTGTATGACACCTTTTATTGCTGAACTAATTGGAACTTGTGTACTCATCGTATTTGGTGCTGGTGTTGTCTCGAATGTTTCCTTAAAAAATACAGAGGGAGAAAAAGATCCTAAATGGATACTCATTACCATGGCTTGGGGATTTGCTGTTTTCTTAGGTGTTGTTATTTCTGGAGATGTAAGCGGTGCTCACCTAAACCCAGCTGTTAGTATCGGTCTAGCAATGGCAGGTAAATTTGACTGGGCATTAGTCCCCTCGTATGCCGCCGCCCAAACCTTAGGTGCGATGCTTGGCAGCTTCTTGAACTATCAATTATATCACGATCAATTTAAACAAACTCAGGACGAATTGACCTTCAGAGGCTGTTTTTGTACTGCTCCCAAAATAAAAAACACACCTCGAAATATATTCAGTGAAGCTTACGGCACCTTCTTTTTAGTTTTTGGAATCTTATTTTTAGTCAAGCCAGCACTTCAAATAGATGGCATAGAGACACTTCAATATGGAATTGGTTCCTTAGACGCACTCCCCGTCGGAATTTTAGTCTGGGCTATCGGGATGTCTTTAGGCGGTACCACAGGGTATGCCATAAATCCTTCAAGGGATTTAGGTCCGAGAATTGTATACACACTCATCAGGGGTGAAAAAGCCCAATCAAATTGGAGCTATGCCTGGATTCCTGTAATTGGACCTATTGTTGGTGCTGTATTAGCAGGGTTACTTTTTAGTGTGCTATAAATCGATTTCTTCCTCTGCTCCGAATGAATCAAAATCAAACTCATTAGATTCGGATTCTTTGCCATTTCCGCTGTAATGCCAGTTCCATGTAACTCCTACACGCAATGGGTGAACATTTACTGTTTTGCCTCTATTGAACATAGAGTACAAACTATAAGAACCAAATAATCCAAAAGCACCATAACCAATTCTAAATGAAGCGTCCAAAAAGAATGGGTTCAGTTGGTATTTAGCTCGTCTAACATTAGTGAATCTGTCACCATTATCATATTTACCCTTTAAAGTTGTTCTCGACCCTACACGAACACCACCAACAACCCCTGCGTTGAAATAAAAGCTTTTCTTGCCTTCGACTTTTGTTGCAAATTCTAACAACAAAGGAACGGTCAAATAATGAACTGCAAGCCAATTTTGTTTGATTTCAGACATTTCTTCCTGCTCCGAAGCGAGGTCAATCTGATTTGCATAAACACCATCATCATTGTAATCTAACTCATAATTATTTCGAAACGAAATGTTTGTGTTTCGATAACCAAATCCTGTAGTAAGCCCTAGGTATTGCTTAAATATCGGCAGCTTATATTCAAAAAGGTTCATCGATATTGTTGTAGAGTTTACAATATCATTTTCCCACCATGGAGTATCCAACCATGATCCATTTGTAAAATCAGTTCCAAAATCTGAATTCATCAGGATAACAGAACCCACATCAAAACCTGCCCAATGCGCCTCGTAGGATTGCTTTTTAACTTTAATTTCAACGTCATCCGACTTGGTGTTAGATTCTTCAATTTTTGAATCTTGACCTTTAACAAGATTCGAGGATAATAATAATACGGGTATCAAAAATTTAAAAAGCTTCATTTCGTTTTATTTTTTATTTCTTTTGGATTCCAAATATACACACTCCAAAATTAGCAAGTTTTGTACCATTTCTTATAAAGTAAAAACTATGAACGTAACTGTGGTACTTGCATTACCTCCTCTATATCTCAATTAATAGCCTAAACATGAAATTTCGTCCTGCCTGGGGGTAATAGAAATTCTCTACTGTTCTTTGACCTCCTGCGATATAACCCCAAGTATATCCATTGTTTTGGTACTTGGCATCCAAAATATTATTGCACTGAACACCAAAAGTGATTGACTTAAAAACAAGGTCCTCAATGGTGTAATTCAAACTTACATTTGAATACGAAAACGCATCAATTTTTCGATCTTGATTGGAGGTATTGTCTAAGAACTGATCTCCGACATATTTTGTCATCCAATTTAAGGCAAGCCCCTCAACGGGTCTGTAAGTAAATCCTATATTACCAATCACGTTCGGTGAAAAAGCCATATCAGTATTCTCGTGGTCAATTTGTGTCTGTTCGTAATTTGGGTCGTCATAATTATCAACGTATTCAGTAAAAGAAGCAATCTTATTTTCACTGTACGTAAATCCTGCATGGACATCTAACACATCGAATGGTCGTACAATTGCCGCTAGCTCAATTCCGAGTCTGTAGCTTTCGTCTACATTAATTCTTGTGTAAGCACCCACATCATTTATTTTACCAGTATTAATCAGTTGGTTTTCGTAATTCATAACATAAATATTGGTTCGCACCTGAAGCTTGGCAGCCTCAAAAGAGTGTCCAAGCTCTAAATCCGTCAAAGTCTCATGCTCTGGACGGCTTTGCATAGAGCTTTCTCTGAAATCCTTACGAACTGGCTCTCTGTTTCCAATACCGGCGCTCAGAAACAATCTGTTGTTCGCATCAAAAGCATAAGAACCACCTACTTTAGGATTAACAAAATTATAAACCTCTTTTTGGTCTATATCAATTAGGTTTCCAGAAACATCATCGAAACCACCAAAGTTATAATCTACATAGCGGTATTGAACATCTGCGTATAGACTCCAATTACCTTTAACATAATCTGCCTTGAGGTATGAGCTAAATTCTGACTTCTGTGCATTGTTGTCATAATAGCGGTCATATATTTCACTTTGAGATGCATATCTCGCCCACACTATTTCTCCATAATGATCTCCAATGTAGGTATTCCCCGCTCCACCAAACTGAAGGCTGAAGTTTGAATTTACGTTATGAGATAACGAATACACAAAACCTACAAAATCATTATCTAACCAGCGGCGGCGGATTAAATCTGTGCTTGCAACAGTGTCTCCTCCAACAACTACATTACTGAAACCATAATCCGAAAGATCTTGACCAAATTTATATTGCTCGAAATACCCTCGACCTTTTGTATAATGACCTGCGATATTAAGCGTTGTTTTTGGTGAAAATGTATGCGTAAAATGAAGCTGGTAATTGTCCTGCTGGTAATTGTCTACCTCGTCTTGATAGGTATAATAATTATAAGACCTTCCGGACTCCAATAAATTTGCACGCTCTGCATCCGATAAATAATTGCGATCTGCATATGCATTCATCTCATTAGCATCGCCATTAATGACACTTTCCGGAGTGCCATACCAGGATTGGTAAGTGCGTTCTTTACCGCTAAATGCAACAGCCTTAATCAATGATTTTTTTCCAACGTAGGACCCAGACAAATAAAAAGATTTAAGGTTCGAGCTTGCTCTATCAATAAACCCATCACTTAATATCCTTGATAAACGAACATCCATTGCGAATTTTCCATCAATTAAACCTGTACCTGCACGGACTGAACTTTTCCAAGTGTTGAAACTTCCAACAGCATTGTCTATCGTACCGTAAGCTTCCTCGGAAATATTATCAGTCTTTATATTGACACTTGCACCAAAGGAAGCCGCTCCGTTTGTTGAAGTACCCACACCACGTTGCACAAGGATATTATCAACTGAACCCACCAAATCTGGCATATTCACCCACCAAACGCCATGTGATTCCGGATCGTTTACAGGAATTCCATTTATGGTAACATTGATGCGTTCTGCATCAACTCCGCGAATACGCATTCCCGTATAACCTATTCCTGCGCCTGCATCTGATGTGGTGACTACTGAAGGCATTGTATTCAATAAAATAGGAAGGTCTTGACCAAAATTTTTGCCTTGTAAATCTTCTTTCTTATTAATTTTTGTGGCTGACGAGGGATCGACTTGTGGCCGTGTCGCATCGACTTGAACTGTTTCTAAATTTTGTATCTGTTTAAAAAGCTGAAGTTTTAAATAATTTGTATTGCTTTCGATTGAAATTTCTTGCTCAGCATATCCCAAAGCACGAACAATGATTCTTTTTGAATCTGAAGTAATGTTCTCAATTTTAAACTTACCCTCTGCATCACTAATGGTTCCATTCTGCGAATGAACCACCCGAATTTTAGCGAAAGGAATGGCTTTACCTTCCTCAGATTCTACAATGCCCGAAATAGATTTTTGGGAAAAACCTAAAAGAGTAAATAAAGAAAAGATCAATGTTAAAAAAAAGCTTGTTTTCATTTTAAAAAAATTAAACAAGAACAAGGGGCTAATTCTTATTGGTTATAAATAATTATTAGTCAGTCATCTTCCCTGCGCAGGCATTATCCTAATCAGGTTCAATGGGTGTAATCTCAGCCTTTCGGCACCCCTTAGAGACATGGCAAAATTAATTATTCTTTTAAATATCACGTTGAAAGTCTAATAAATTTTATTTTCACAACATGAATTGGGAAGCATCGGATGGAAAACTCGTTAGAAATATAAAATGCCAAGACTTTAAAGAAGCCCTAGCATTATTAAATAAAATTGCCGTTATCGCAGAATCAAAAGAACATCATCCAGATTTGAAAATATACAACTATAAATTCCTAAGCATTGAGATCTATACGCATGAAACAAATTCCATTACTCCTAAAGATCATGAATTAGCTAAAGAAATCGAAGTTATTTTAGGGCAGAAATGACCTCTTTATTTAGTACCAATATTCCAGCGATATCCAAAATTTGCAATAAATAAGGACTCCAAAGAAATTTCATACAAATCGACATCTAAGTATTCATCTAACAATACTCCACCTGCCTCGACTGAAACTATCCATTGTCCGCGCCTTCCTTCATTGAAATTAATTTGAGAATACAAGTGAAACGGCCAAGGTCTTACTCCAAAAACTACCGCTGACTTTTTTTCCTTATTTACAAAAATGCCTCCTCCAATTTTTGCAGTTACTATAGACGGAAAAGCGACGCCTATTTCCATATCTAATAGAAATTTACTTTCCGGCTTTTCGAACCTATTACCAAACAAGACTGATGCACCTGGAAAAACACCTAATCCATCAATATTTGCAATACCAAAATTAGACTCGACATACAAATTCTGAGCATTGAGGAAGAAGGGAAATAGAAACAATAAAATCAGTTTTTTCATGATATTTAAAAAGATTGATTAACAGTAAGACAAATGTACCATGCAAAATACGTTAACTGCATTTTAAATGAACATTAAAAAGCTCCTTAAAAATACATAATCAACTCATATACATTATATTAAGACATTAAAAAAGGATATTTAAAACCTACCTAGTCAAGTAAGACTTCGCATATTCACGCACACCCTTCCAGTGCAGCAATATAACTACCAACAGCAAAAGGTGAGACAAGTCACTGCGATCAAACCAAGGTGTTAAGCTTATTTTCATACCTTGGATAACTGCACTTGGAATTAAAACAACAACACTCCAATAAAAATATCTAAATGAACTATTGATCTTTTGCGCATAGCGCCAACCTAAATAACCCAAACATGTCAAAAAACCAATAGCTGAGGCAATTGAAGGGACTAACAAGCCGAGTTGAGGATTTTCTTTTAAATCGAG
>Ga0206131_10003737_pt1 | contig 17312 bp, 18 predicted proteins | sample Helgoland_Spring_FD_148636 | JGI IMG/M metagenome (GOLD analysis project Ga0206131, IMG submission 148636) | Pelagic subsurface seawater microbial communities from Kabeltonne, Helgoland, North Sea - Helgoland_Spring_Bloom_20160517_1 | ecosystem: Environmental > Aquatic > Marine > Epipelagic ...
TCACAAGCAAAATACCGTATGCACCTGCTCCTGTCGTCGAGATATTTCCTATCATAGTGACGGTGTTGGAGTCACTGCTATTAATAGATATACCGTAGGCACCCGTCTCTGAAGATGTGATATTCCCTGTCATATTAATGAAGTTGGAGTCACTGTTATTTTGAAGATGGATACCGATGGCATTAGATCCTGAGGATATGATATTTCCTGTCATATTTATCGTGTTGTTGGTTTTACTATTAGACAGAAAAATACCGTGAGCGCCAATCCCTTCTGTAGTGATATTTCCCGACATGATCGTGGTATTGGAGTCACTTTCAATCAGATAAATACCGTGTGAACCTGCTTTTGTCGTCGATATATTTCCCGTCATGTTCGTGGTGTTGGAGTCACTGCCAGTCAACAGAATACCGTAAGATGCCAAATCCGTCGTCGAGATATTTCCAGTCATGGTTGTGATGTTGGCGGTACTAGTATTAATAGAAATACCGTGAGCATTCACCCCTTGTGTGGAGATACTTCCTATCATGTTCGTGATATTGGCGCTACTGCCTCTAAGAATAATACCCGTGGCATCTTCTGTACTAATATTACCTGTCATGGTGGTGGTGTTGGAGTCACTAGTGTCCGAATAAATACCGTAGGCAAGAATCCCTGTCGTCGTGATATTCCCAGTCATATTAATATTTGCATTGGTTACACCCGGAAAAAGCTTTATACCTTCCGCCCCATTTCCTTCCGTAATAATGTTGCCTGTCATCGTGAGTGTATTGCCATCATTGTCACTAAAAGAAAAAGCTCTTGCATCAAGCCCCTCTGAGGTAATATTTCCTATGAAATTTAATGTATTAGAATCTGCACCAGCACCAAAATCAATAATGTTATCCGTTGTATTTGTATTGATATCCCCAGTTAGCGTATAAGTAATATTTGAAACATCAATGGTACAACTATCACTAGGGGATGCACCTGTTTCACATTCGGCAGCAAACGTTTGTGTACTAAAAAAAGGTGCGCTGAGTAAGGCGAGTAGGCTACTGTATTTGAGGATGGTTTGTTTCAATCATTTTCCTTTGAATTTATTTAGAAAATATAAAAAATCAAAAGAAACAAATAATTTGAGTGATCTATATAATATTTTCAAATAAGTATAGTTTAATTCTATCCATTGCCCTAATTTTCTTGACTAAATTCCCAAGCTAAAATACACTGATTAATAAACATTAACCATTGATTAAAGTGTAACTAAAACAATAGGTTAGGGTAGTTATCAGGGGATAGAGCATCCCCCTCCTAAGGGGAGGGTCGCACGTTCGAATCGTGCCGAGGGCACCACTACTATTTAATTCCTAATGAAGGTTTTTTTACTTATACTCCTAGATGCTAAAATAAAACATTAATTAACCAGCTTTCAAAGCTTATTTAAAAAACTTTTATACTTAAACCTATGCATAAATACCCAAACTTACTTCTTGATAATCAATTGTGTTTTGCTCTTTATTCAGCAACTAATGCAGTTACACGCTTTTATCGTTTTTACTTTAAAGAATTAGATATTACTTATTCGCAATATTTGGTCCTTATTACGCTATGGGAAGGCGACTGTAAAAATATCACAGATATTGCGAAAATATTGAAGTTAGATCTCCCTACAATCACACCTATTTTAAAAAAACTAGAAACTAAGAAGCTTATAAAAAAATCACGATCAAAACAGGATGAAAGAATTATTTTAATCAAATTAACAAAAAAGGGGATAGATTTAGAAGATGAGGTTGCCAAAATACAACATAAGGTTGCCTGTCAGACGCATCTTAATCCAGAAGAATTTAATTTATTAAAAAATAGTTTGAATGATTTAACAGATGCAATGACAATTAATGATGCGGATAAAGAAGATTTAAAACTCAACAAATGTAAATAAAAAAATATTTGAAATAAAAAAAAGGCTATCAATGATAGCCTTTTTGTTTTGTAAAACTTCTTACTTGAGACCATTGTATGGGCTATTGTAAGGGCTTTTATATCCTTTAGTCGGCTTGGTAACAATGACATTTCTAAAACTTTGAAGATCAGCCATAATAAGTTTAATTAAATGATCTGGTACATCAAATTGATAAAATGTTTCCAGACATTCAATCATAATAATATCAAATTCACGGTCCGTAATATTAAGATGAGGGTGAGAGTCTTTCATATTTTTACCACGCCCAAATTCATCAGGTTGATAAATTTTAGGCCCGCCGGTTCTTGCTACGACCCAGTTAGTAAGCATCACCTTAAATCCAGGTTTGGTATAAGCTGCATCATGAACTGCTTTTAATGCAGGATTTTTATTTAATGCCCTGTTTACATAAATATTATCTACCAACCAATCCACTGTTAGAGCGATATTATAAGTACCACCCAATTGAGTATAAATAGATTCTTCTTCATGATGATCGCTTTTGGCAACCAATGAAAAACAACAAATGATTAAAATAGATAAAATAGATCCTAGAAATTTTTTTTGCATTTTTTTCTCCCTAAAAAAAATTAAACGTAGCCTTTTATTTCCAGACTTATAATATTATTAGCACACTAATAGTTAGTATGCAAACTATTTTAATTATATAAAAATTAATTAAGAGGATAGGACAACCTATTTATGACAAAGCATGTTTACAGTTGGTCTTCATTTTAGAAGAAAGTTACTTGTATTACTTAACTCATTATTAAGTCGATAGGTAAATAAAAATGGTTAATTTTATATCTACGTTGATGGAATAAAGCCGGTAGTTTATTTAGACACATAACCATCACACTTGACTAAATTCCCAAGCTTAAATACACTGTTCTATACACATTAACCATTGATTAAAATGTAACTAAAACAATAGGTTAGGGTAGTTATCAGGGGATAGAGCATCCCCCTCCTAAGGGGAGGGTCGCACGTTCGAATCGTGCCGAGGGCACCACTTCTTTTTAATCTCTAATGAAGGTTTTTAACTCTAGAATCGACTAATAAATCCGAAGTCAACGGTGAGTTTTTTTGTTCTAATTACTAATTAGGTCGTCCTTGGTATCCAAATATTTTTTCAATTTTTTTAAAATAAATAAATAACCTTTTCAGTTTTCATTCTACATTTACTATAGAACACTAATAATAGGATTTTGGAATGAAGTTTACATTAACAAATATTATATCTTTACTTATTGGATTAATTTCCACACTCTTCATTGTGAGTTTTTTGGATTTTAACAAGACAGATCCTGGCCCTAAAATAATAGTCGCACTAAATCCTGTTGGTCCAGGTGAGGTTATTCATAATAAAAATATTAAGTTCGTTGAATGGCCTAAAGGTCATGTGCCCATGGGATCATTCCAAGATATTAAATCACTTCATGGTCGTGTCGTTAAAGATAAAATTTACCCTAATGAACCTATCCTAGAAATTGATTTAGCTCCAGTTGGTTCAAAAGCTGGACTTGAATCACTAATTGAGGTTGGAAAGCGTGCTATAACGGTTAGGGTGAATGATGTTATTGGAGTTGCTGGTTTTGCACTGCCTGGCAGCTATGTAGATATCATTGCAAATATAAAGAGAAATAAATCATCTGTATCCAAAGTTGTTTTAAGTCACGTTAAGGTTCTTGCAGTAGCACAAGCAACTAATGTAGCTGCTAATAAGCCCATCGTGGTTAAGGCTGTGACTTTAGAACTTACTCCATTGGAGGCAGAAAAACTAGATCTTACAAGGTCAATAGGAACTCTCTCTCTAGCCCTCAGAAACAAACTCGACTCAAATGTTGAGGTATCGAAAGGTGTTTCTATGCAGGATTTAATTGCAATAAAAAATAATATTAAAACCACCCAGATAGTTAGTAAAAAACCCAGTGTGAAACCCATACAAAAAAAACAAATTAAGAAACCAAATTCTGACGTCACAGAAATTCGAGCATTAGAGATTCAGGTGACCAAGGCAAAAGGTTCATAAGGTGGTTACTATGATGAAAATAACTCAACATAAAATACTCATGTTTTTGATCAAGATAGCTTTATCTCTTACATTTAGTTCGTATGCAATATTCAGCTTTGCTTTGCAAGATGAAATTAAAGTCTCTAAAGATAAAGAGGTCGCTCTTTATGCAGGGAAAGCCCAAATCGTCAAACTTGAATCTAAAATCACAAGAATAGCGATAGGAAATCCCATGATAGCTGACTTCAAACGCATAGGTGATCGACAAATTTACCTGTTAGGTAAAAATGTTGGAAATACTAACCTTTTACTTTGGTATGAGAATAGTCAAACTAAAATAATTAATATAAAGGTTGAGCACGACCTTGCAGAGCTTAGAAACCTCATCAAGCTTGAATTGCCTGATGAGGATGGAATTATCATCAGCTCATCTGCAGGCACTATAGCTCTATCTGGTAGCATCTCTGATACCTTAAAAGCAAAAGCTGTGGTTGATATAACAAACTCTTACCTTAGCAATATTTTGCTGATTAAAGCTGACACAGGCAATGAAAGCCAAATTATTAATTTATTAAAAATTAAGGATCCTCAGCAGGTACTTTTGGAGGTTGTAATTGCATCTGTTGATAAGTCTCTTCTTGAACAATTTGGCTCAAAAATAGGTACACATCATTCAGGAAGCACCAGTTATTCAATTTTTTCATCCGCCGCAGGCGCTGGGGCTGCAGGTGCTGCAGGTGCTGCATCAAAACTTTCTCCTGAGAATTTATTTCTTAATGTACTGATGAGTAACGGAAATCTTGATATTGCAATTTCTGCTGATGAGTTACAAAACATGGTGCGAGTACTTGCAAAACCTAATATTGTTACAATGAGTGGGCAAGAGGGTAAATTCCTCAAGGGTGGACGAACATTTATCCCAGTAGCGCAGGGCAATGGAAGCGTTTCGCTTCAAGAAGAAGATTTTGGTGTGGGAGTTAGTTTTTTACCAACCGTTATGGATGGTGGCCGAATTCATCTCAAGGTTGCCCCTGAAGTTTCATCACTTTCGACCTCAACTTTAAGCTCATCTACAGGTGGAAAGGAAACTACCTTGCCTGTTTTTGATACTAAATCAGTATCAACCACCGTACAACTAAATAATGGCGATACGTTAATGATTGGTGGGTTGTTAGATGAACAAACCATTAACACCATTAATGGAGTGCCTGGCCTAAAAGATATTCCTTTATTTGGTGCATTATTTAGAAACCAGTCATCTAATAAGGTGCAAACAGAGCTTGTGGTGCTTATCAAAGTTTCTCTGGTGAAATCCACCCAAGATGAACTAAAAAAACCAACAGATCTTGTTCTTGCACCCGATACAAAAGAATTCTTTCTTGAAGGTCAGATTGAGGGAAAAGCAAAATCTAATAAAAAATTGCCAGACACATTAGCTAATGATGAATCTGATAATAAAGATTCAACTTTTCATTCTAATCAAAACTTCAACCCATTTGGAGGAAGATATTAATGAAAAAAATAACAATACTTTCAACAGTTTTTTTAATGCTGGGGTGTGCAGCAGCGGAGCACAAGACCAATAATTTTGATGATAATTTTGGACAATCAATTCAATACAATATTGATACTATGAAGGTACCTCAAAATAACTTAGAGACCAAACCTGCTTATGAAGAAATTAATACTGAAGGCGTTAGTAGTACCAAAACTATAGAGCCACCTATGGGCGAATAATAATGAATATTGTTATCAATTATATGAAGGAATGGAGAGCAGAACAACATAACTTAAAAACAAGTTCTGACATACAAGGTATTGTTAAAAGTATGCCTGATATAAGCCTTAAGCAGGTTCACTTGAACGTTACATCCCTCAAAAAATATTTAAGTGAACATGATACAGATATGCTTTTTATCTACGGTTGTGATAATAAGGTCAGCGTCGTTGAGGATATTGCTAAACTTAAAGATAAATATCAAAAAGTTAAGATAGTGCTCCACCTTTACGATCCAAAATCAACATTATTACTTAAGTGTATTGACTTGAGAATAAATGACATTATCACACTTGATGATACCCAAACGATTATTAAGGAAATTAGTGATTTTAAGAATACTCAGGAGAATTTTCTTAAAAATAAAACTCATAGTCGCCAGGTATTTGGGTTGATGTCATCTAAAGGAGGTGACGGCGCAACGGTAATGGCAACAAACTTCGCCAGTGCACTAAGTCAAAATAGCATGAAACGTGTTGTTATTATCGATATGGCTATCCCTTTTGGTGATGCTGATATGTATCTAACCCAAACCCAAAATGTTTTTGACTTAACTGATTTTGTAAATTCTTACGATCGGCTCGATGAGGTTTTGATTGAGTCAATGGTGCAACGGCTAAATACTAACCTTCACTTTATACCGTCAGCTAAGAATTTTCAGAAAATCATGACTATGAAATTAGAAAACTATGAGCGCGTCATAGAAAGACTTAAAGATTTTTATGATTATGTAGTTTTAGACTTTAGCTCAAATTTTGATCCGGTTAGCTTAAATATCATTCAGTCATGTAATCATATTTTTATGGTGTTATCAGATAGCCTCGCCTCAATCAGGGTTTGTAACCAAAAAATCAATGTACTTCAGCAAAATAAGGTTATGCCGGAAAAGATAGCGCTGATTGAGAATGAATCTAGAGTAAATGAAGATATCACAACAGGTCATATTGAAGTAGCGCTCGATAAAAAAATAGATCTTTTTATACCCTTTGATAACAATACCATCAATGAATCACTTATTCAGTCAAAACCGGCAATTAGGATTGATCCGTCCTGCAAGCTTGCAAAAAAAATTGTCGGATTTTCTCAGAAATGGTCAGGTAACCATAGTAATAAGCTTGAAAATAAAACTATTTGGAGAAATTTGTTTAAAAGAACTTAAATAGTAAAAAAAATAACATTTAGGTGATTCATTCTACTTTTATTACATATAGATTAAAGGGGGCGTTATGTGGAATTTAAAAGCAAAAATTGAATCAGATGATTTAAATAAACAGCTTCAAGTGAATGAGAAAGAGGCGGTCGATGAGAAAAAAAAACCCTCAGAGTCTCAACAAATCAAGCCAAATTTAATGGAGGAATCTATTAATGAGCACTATTATCAGATTAAAGATAAGCTTTTTACTGAAATTATTAATGAGCTTAACCTTAAAGCAGTTCAAGACGAAAAAGACAATTCAAGTGTCAGGAATGCCATAAAGGGTCTGGTGGATAAGTTATGCAATAAATATCAATATGCTATTAACGATTCAGAGAGGGCGAGGTTAACAACTGATATTCAAGACGATATTTTAGGTCTAGGCCCGCTTGAACATCTTTTATCAGATTCAGAAATATCAGAGATTATGGTCAACAGAAGTGATCAAATTTATGTTGAAAAGAAAGGTCAAATCATTCTAACGAATGATCGCTTTAGTGATGACAAGCATCTTCTTAGAGTTATTAATAAAATAGTTTCACGAGTCGGTCGTCGTGTTGATGAGCTAACTCCGATGGTGGATGCAAGACTAGAAGATGGATCTCGTTTTAATGCCATTATCCCCCCGATTGCTATTGATGGACCTGCGATCTCAATCCGTAAATTTTCAGTGGTTCCTTTGCAAATGGAAGATCTAATTAAAAAAAATACGCTGACACAAGCGATGGCTGAATTTCTTTCAGGTTTGGTTAAGGCAAAAACAAATATCATTATTTCGGGTGGAACAGGCTCAGGTAAAACTACCCTTTTAAATATCTTGTCAGGTTTTATTCCTCATAATGAGAGAGTTATTACAATTGAGGATACCGCTGAGCTTCAGATGCAGCAAGATCATGTTATTCGATTGGAAAGCAGGCCTCCAAATATTGAAGGTAAAGGAGAGGTTACTTTTAGGGCTTGTGTAAAAAACTGTTTAAGAATGCGTCCTGATCGTGTTGTACTTGGTGAGATTCGAGGTGAAGAAATTATCGATATGCTTCAGGCTATGAACACAGGCCATGATGGCTCATTGAGCACAATTCATGCAAATAATCCTCGTGAAGCACTTTCTAGAATGGAAAACTTGATGAGTTTAGGTGGCGTTAATCAAACTGCTAAAAGTATGCGCCAACAAATTTCAAGCGCTGTAAATATCATTATTCAAGTCTCACGTTTAGGTGACGGAACACGTAAATTAAATAGTATCCATGAAATTACAGGTATGGAAGGAGATGTTATTACTTCTCAGGAGATCTATCGATTTAACCGTATTTCAACTGATGAGAACGGAAATATAGTTGGTAGTTTTGAAGCAACAGGTGTCAGACCTAACTTGGTTAAAAGACTAGAATCCTATGGTATTAAATTCGATGAAAACTTATTCAATGAAAGGCTGAACGAATCGTGAATGAATACTTCCTGATTCCTGTTATCTTCATCGCGATTTTTTTGTTTCTGCTGTTTGTGATGAAGGTTCATGAAAAGTTTTTTTCTAAAAATGCTAAAAACTTATCAAGAAATATTAAAGAAATCCGTAAGGTAAGAGAGGGCGAAGGATATCTTAGTGGGCTCCTTAAGAATCGAACCACAAATAGCCCTTTAAATCTTTATCTCAAAAGTACAAATTGGAATTGGGTCCAAATACTAGAGACGTTGATTGTTAGGTCTGGTATAAAAAGCTCAGTCCAAGATATTTTAACGGTAATCATTTTATTACTTTTTTCATCATTAAGCTTGATGCTCTACCTCAATCAACCATGGTTTCTTACGGCAGGATTATGTGTTTTTTCAATCATACTTCCTATTTTCTTCCTAAGGTTGAAAGAGACTTCACGAATTAAAAAATTCAATGAACAACTTCCCGATTGTTTGGATTATATTAGTAGAGCCTTAAGATCTGGCAATGGTCTGGTGACTGCAATAGGTCAAGCAGCTAACGATAGTTCAGAACCTATTGCATCAGAATTTAGACAAGCTTTTGATGAGATTAACTTTGGATTAGATTTTAAGGAGAGTATGGCTAATTTGGGTTTTCGAGTTAGAAGTGAAGAGCTTAACTTTTTCATAACCTCTCTTATGATTCAGCGAGAATCTGGGGGCAATTTATCTGAGCTATTAGCAGGTATCAGTAAAACTATGCGTGATCGATTTAAACTCGATGGAAAAGTTAAGGGGTTGAGTGCAGAGGGGAGGTTGTCAGCTTATATACTAAGCGCCCTGCCAGTTATTATTGGTATAGCTTTTTATTTTATTAACCCCAATTACATTAGTAAGTTATGGGAGGATGAGCAAGGGATTATGTTGCTTAAAATTTCTATTGCTGGCGTCCTTATAGGTTATGCTTGGGCACAAAAAATTGCCAAGGTAGATGTGTAAATGGAAAACATTCATATTTATCTTATTGCTGCTGTTAATTTTGTTTTTTTTATCGTGTTATTTGAGTTTTGTAGAGCATTTTTTAAAAATAGAAATTTAAAAAAGATACTTAATCGCATTGAGCAGCCTATTCATGTTGGTAATGCTGATCTTTATAATGATGTTACAGATCTTGCACAAAATAACTGGAAAAAAATATTTTCCGTACTCACTCAACTCTCAGTTCCAGATAAGAATTGGAAGACCTCCCAACTAAGACTCCGTTTTCTTCAAGCGGGATTTAGAAAAAATAGTCACATCAAAATATTTTATGCCATCAAGAGTTTGCTTTTTTTAGGCCTTCCTGTAGTCGGATACCTTATTCTTTTGATTATCAACACTAAATTAACGCTCCCGATAGAGCTCCTTATTCTAATAAGCTTGGCTTCCTTAGGATACTTTCTACCTGAAATATTTATCTCTAGGCGTATTTTAACAAGGAAGGCTGATATTCGACGCGCTTTACCTGATTTTCTAGATCTACTTGTAATTTGTACTGAGGCAGGGATGGGGTTGGATGCAGCGCTGAACAGGGTTACTCAAGAGCTTGTTCGAACCTCTGCTTGCTTTGCGGTGGAGTTAAAGATTACTATGCTAGAAATTAATTCTGGAGTAAGCCGAGATAGTTCACTCAAAAATTTGGGTGTTCGTGTGCAAGATGATGACCTGACTGCCATTTTAAATATTTTTTCCCAAGTACAAAAAATGGGAACTAGCTTAGGTGAAGCTCTTCGAATTCAAGCTGATATCATTAGGGGTAAGAGATTACAAATTGCGGAGGAGAAAGCAGCTCAAGTGGCGACAAAAATGCTCATCCCATTAATTATTTTTATGTTTCCAACTCTGCTTATTATCATCCTAGGACCAACAGTTATTATGGTGAAAGGGGGGCTATAATGAAAAATATTAATCTACTTAAAGCCTACCAAAAAAAAAATGAAGGCGCAGCTATTGTAGAATTCGCTTTACTTAGTACTATACTCATCCTTATTACCTTTGGCATAATTTCCTTTGGTTTTGTGCTTTATAATTCAATCATTCTAGAGCAAGCATCCAAAACTGCAGTAAGAGCCGGTGTTAATTCAGTTATTACTGACGAAGGCTTCACAAACCTTCCCCCTTTATGTGAATCAACTATGGTTGATACCGATGGGTCCAGTGCACATGCGGAAACAACGGCTGCTTGTATTGCTAAACAATTTACAGATGGTAAATTAATTTCGTTGGATAGTTCCAAGACCCCCATAATTATTGTTTCATCCACGCCGGCAAACTGTGAACCTGATCCTGCATGCTACCTAACCGTCAATATAAAATTCAATAACATCGGCATTATTGCTTTTGATCAAATTGATTCAAATGCAGAGACTTCAATGTACTATGAATAAAGAAATTAAAAATCAACAAGGCTCTATCAGTGTCCTGTTTGTTATTTTGTTACCGATTTTTATTATCATTACAGGACTTGTAATTGATTTTGGTAACACGATTCGCATTCAAACTCAGCTTAAGAATATTGCAGACGCTGCAGTCATAAGAGGCGCTGATAGTATCTATAGAAGTTGTATATTTACACCTAGTCAGTTTCCAGATGGCATATATATCGATAATAGGTTCTTTGATTCAGATGGCATTGATGATGAAGATTGTATTAATAATGGTTCAGTGAACAAAACTTATGCCGAGGTTGCAAGTGAAGCCTCTAGGAATGCTATCAGTATTAATGATCGAAATAATCTTGTTGAATTAATTCAGATTGATATTAATTTTACTGATTCAGAAGAGATTAACACAGCACCTCAATACCATTATCCTGCTGTTAAAGTCACTCTTAGAGGGTCTAGCAATTTGTTTTTTGGTAGTTTTATTATGGATAATTTTAATATAGTAGTTGAATCTGTTGCTATTGTAGGTTATCCAAAAAAACTTCAAGGCGGGATTCCTATTGCTATCTCTGATTGTGCATTAGCAGCAGTATGGGACTTTGATTCATCTATACCTACATCAACAAATATATTTACTATATCTACACAGTCATCTAATCCTTTGTTATGTGCTCCTAGTACTTCAAATGCAGCTTGGACAAACTTTGATGAATTATCAAGTTCGATGAATGCTGTAAAATGTTTTGTTCCTGGTGCGTGTCAGGTACAAAATGATTTATTAATGCTTGAAGCTGGTGATTTTATTTATATCAGTAACGGTGAAGGTTCAATCTATAAAAATGTAGATGAATGCATTAAGCAAGGTATTTGTTCAGCTGAAGGTAATAAAATTATCATACCAATCATTGGCACAGACGGCTATGCACTGAATCAAGATGGTACCCTAGATCAGTATGGAACAGGCATCACTAATTCAGGTTTTCATCCAATTATTGGCTTCGGATGTGCCACATTAATTGAATATGTCAAACCCACTGGGAATGTGTCACAATACATCGCAGCAGAATTCACTTCTGGTTGTAGCTCAGGAAAAGGTACTTTAGGTGGCGGAGCTTATTATGGCACTTTACTCCCTCCAAAGTTAGCAAAATAAATGAATTATCTTTTAATATCTTTTTTAGGTCTCCTGTGGGGCTTTATTGCTTATAAAATTAGTGATTTTTATGCCATAGATCTCGAACAAAATTGGCTATCGGGACAGCTTAAAATTCATAGAATGCTGAAAAAGATTTTAACTGATCTTACTCAGCCAATTATCAAAAAAAATATAAAAAACAGCATTATTGGGTATATGGCATTATCTTCAAGTTTAACGATAGGCTTCTGCTACTTAATTGAATTAAATGATTGGCCCAAGTTATTGATGCTACTAGCGCTCCTACTAATTCTTTTGAGCATTATCGATCTTCGCTCAAAATTACTTCCAAATCAGTTTACTTACCCCTTAATCTTATTTGGAATTATTTTTAATTTTTCTAATGAATTTATAGCTATTGAAAATGTATTGTTTGCAATTGCGCTTGGATTTTTGATGCCTTACTTGCTTAACCGTGTTTACGTAATGCTACGAAAAAAAACTGGAATGGGTTTAGGTGACGCTAAGCTATATGCAGGCATTGGAGCTTGGTTAGGGGTATATTACCTATTTTCTGTGTTCGTTATTGCATCGCTTATTAATTTGATCGTAATCATTTATCTTATGTTAAGAGGACAATTAAAGTTAGATACTTATCTGCCTCATGGTCCGATCATCTCACTGGCTACCTTTTTAAGTTTAATCTTTATCCCTTAAATTTAAACTTTCAACTGACCCTGTCGACTGCCATGGATGATGACGGTGACAGAAAAAAACAACAATATCATAATAAAGCTAACAGCTAACTCCTTTGGTGATATCCATACAAAATTTACTTCTGATTTTTGGATAAGTAATATTAATGAAAATAGCATGCCCATAATATAAAAACTAAGTTTACATACATTTGAAGTAACCCCTTGTTCTGTATGGTTTCTTTTTAAATGATCATTATAAAGATCCATTTTAGTCGACATCTTAAAGGCAATATGTGATGGTATTGAATCAGAAATTCGTAAGCTTTGACTTACATTTTCAAATGATTCTTTAAGTAGTGAATTTTTATTCATACCTGTAATTTTCCTAATATAATAATTTTAAAAAAAAAGCCCCATGGTAGTGGGGCTTTTAAAAGCTACTTATTAAGGACTGGTCGTGTCACCAGTGCCACCATCAGCTCCGGCCCCGGCAACGGCTTGTGAAACTTCGTTAAACTTAGTATCAATTGAATCACCTAGCAAAGACATAGTAGCGATAGCTGCGATTGAAATTAAGGCAACGAGTAAGGCATATTCAACCATCGACGCACCTGTTTGTGTGTTTCTAAATTTATTAAAAAGTCCTTTTTTCATTTGTATTCTCCTTTGATTTAAATAATGAAACTAACGTTCTCAATAAAAAGGTAGATTAGAAACTTAAAAAGTTATTTTTTTTTATTATTTTATGAAAGGGAAAGATGAGTAGCTTCTTTAAAGTCAAGCTCTCCATCTTTGTTTTGGTCAAGGTAGCTAAAACGGTTACTATCAATAACAGCTATGTTTGAGAGAAACTCTTTGTAGCAAATGTGTTGATTTTGGTCCATATCAATCATTTTTAATCCATTGTCGGTCGACATTGAACAGGCCTCTTTATTACCCATAGCGCATTTAGATTCCAAAAGACTCACTAAGGTCGTCTGACTTTCACTTGCACTTAACAGTGCATCGCGATTTTTGTCGAGGGACTGGAATTGTTCAAAAGCTAACATTTCACGAGCAGCCTGAGCTTCAGCAAAATCAAGCTTTCCATTCATATCTGCATCGTACATATTAAATTCATGTTCATCTAATACGGCGTATTGTATAACAACACCAGATGTTAGGCTCAATTTTGCCATCATGAAGCCGATGGTAAAAAAACTAACCATAAGAGCAATTAGGACTTGCCAAACTGCTTTTAAGCGAAAAATTACATTCGGTTCAGTTGCATCCAGTTTTTTTTGAAATTTATTTAGACGTTCTTTGGGATTGCTATCTGATATTGATAGATTCTTTTTTACCTCTTCAAAAGCATTAGCAATCAGCTGTTGTTTTTTCTTCGTCATTTTCCTGAATACTTTTCAAAACATGGCTCCATCAAATCTTCCAACTCATGGCTTGCCAATGAAAAAATTCTTTTTAAATTGCTCTCAGTTTTGCCAAAAATTTTTGACAATTGCTTGTATGATACATCCTCTGTAATAATTTTGCTCAAAACTTCTGCTTTTTCTGGATAATCACGTCCATACTCAATAATAACCGTACTTAAACAATGCTTTATGAATGAACTATCACCACTCTCAACAAAATTACTTAAATTTGAGACTGAATCATCATCAGAAAGTTCGTCCGAATGGAAGGTTGACTCATTTTTTCGATAGGCTTTCTTTAGGTTATCTCTCGCTACGTTATAAACATAAGACTTTAACCACTGACCAATAGCAAAGGGGGATGAGGGGGTTGTGTTTTTTGAAAGCAAACTGATAAAGGTATCTTGCAACACATCTTCGGCCAACGAATCATCATATCTTGAATGTAACATTTCACGCTTAATAATCATTAAGTAAGATGTGCGATAAAACTCATAAAGCTTCATAACAGCAACTTTTCTTGATTCAAAATTGCCACTATCAAATAAGGCAAAAATTTCCTCAAAATCTTTATCTGTTGCATACATGAATTTATTATATACTTATAATCACACATTAACCATTGATTAAAGTGTAACTAAAACAATAGGTTAGGGTAGTTATCAGGGGATAGAGCATCCCCCTCCTAAGGGGAATATCGGATCAATCTAGAATCGACTAATGAACCCGAAGTCAACAGTGAGGTTTTGAATGTCATCACTACTTTGTCCATACTTCGTATCGACATATAAATTGGTATTATCAGCCAGATAATATTTCGCTCCTAAACCAGCGGTGTAATAAAAGCTATTATCATCACCGGTGTATGAAGCAGAAGTACCATTGATTGTATAGTCTTGTTTGTCACCTGAAACCATGTACTGATTGGACACACCAAATCGGGTATTCACATCCACAGTCTTCTTCGCATTTTTGTAAGTCATGCCATAAAGGATTCGACTTTGAATTTGTGTCATATCACGACTGTCGACTTTGTATTCACCGGCAGTGTAATCTTCGTTATAAGCTTGAACTAAGTCAGCGCCGATACTAATATCATGACGTACACGCTCCACTTTTAAGAACTCTGTTAACCATTCACCACCCACACTAATAAATCCTGAGTTATAATCTCCTGAGATTTTTTCAGAGGCCTTGCCAGATAATCCTAAGTTGTTATTTAATACCGTACGTTTGGCATCATTATCTGAGCCACTGATTAATACTTTGGCTGAGATATTTCCACCCAACACATCTTCCGCAATCGCAGGTAAGAATAAACCGGCCATCACAGAATTGGTTTCTGTAGTTTGTTTCGCTAAGCCCGCCCCATAATTATCTTGGCTGACTTCGAAGTTAACGAGAACTTCCATCGGAGTATTTGTATTTTCTAAAACATAGCCGACGGTCATCCCTCCGGCATTGCCTGAGATTTCAGAATAATCATCATCCCGTTTGTCATGCCCATAGTAACTATCTATATAGTAGCCGGTAGGTCTTTGACCTGCTTTATATAAACGTTGACGTTCACTTAAGACATCATTGACTGGATCCATTCTTCGATAAAGAATATGTGCTTGGTTATCAATATCAGCGACCCCCATACTTTTAGCCGAACCTGACACAATCGGTTTAGACATATCTTCTAATGTCCAAGTCGTGCCATCAGTATCTAGGTTATAACTCGACGCTTTACCCATATCAAATCGTAATGTATTGGTCGTGCCCCCATTGTTTTCTAATCCACCAACAAAGCTGGCCCCTCGTTTCAAGATGAAGGTATTAGATTGTGAATTTGTACCTAACGAAATCGCTTGATCTCCACCTAATGAATGCGCTGTGCCAGATAGGGTAATCGTGTTTGAATCTGAATTTGTGAAACGGATAGGTTCGCCACTAACCCCGGTACCTGAAGTGGTAATATTGCCATTGATGGTGATATTGTTGGAGTCAGATGCAATTATGTCAAGACCCGATGAATTATTCCCTGTCGTTGTGATATTCCCAGTCACATTGATGGTGTTGTTGTCACTGTCAGTTCCTAAAAGTATAGCTGGACTACCAGCTCCTTCTGTTCTGATATTCCCTGTAAATGACATAGTATTATTGTCACTGTTGTTCGTACGAATTAAACCACTTACGGCTCCTGTTGTTGTTACGTCACCAGTCATAGTGATATTATTGTCGGTTGTATCCCATAAAAAATATGCCGATGCTGTCGAATTAGTACTCGTATAATTACCAGTCCAATTAACCGTATTTCTATGTCCTACATTATCTCCCGCAATGTAAATACCGACAGCCCTACCAGTAGTCGAAATATTCCCTGTGTGATTAATTGTATTATCACTAGATTTCCAAACAAAGTAACCATAACTACCATTTCCAGTGGTTGATATATTTCCGATAATATTTGTGGTATTAGAACTGACATCGGTTAATCTAAAATATACCCCATAATCAGCTGCTGTAATGTTACCTGTCAGATTAATTTCTGTGTTAGTAGCGGTTTGGAGTTCAATTCCGGGTGATGCACCAGAATTTATATCTCCTGTCAGCGTGTAGGTAATATTAGAGACATTTATTGTACAGCCATCTGCTGGTGATGTCCCGGTCGCACATTCCGCAGCAAATGTTTGTGAACTAAAAAAGGGTGCACCAAGTAAGGCAAGCACACTGCTGAATTTGAGAATAGTTTTTTTCATCTACAATCCCTATAAATTGAATTAAAAAACATATAAATAATCAAAAGAAGGATAATATTTGAAAGGTATTATATATAATTTATCAATTAAGTATAACCTATATTAAACTTATATATCTAATTTTTTGGACTAAATTCCCAAGCTAAAATACACTCTGTAGTACACATTAACCATTGATTAAAATGTAACTAAAACAATAGGTTAGGGTAGTTATCAGGGGATAGAGCATCCCCCTCCTAAGGGGAAATTCAATTACTTTATCTTAAGAATTTAAATCACTTTCACTTACTGACTCGCATTTTTCTCCAGCTTTATCACACTCTTTCTCTGCTTCTTCTTTTGCAACATAAATACAACCTGTAGCAAGTAAAGCTAATACCAATATAGCTATGAACTTTTTCATCTACCTTACCTTTTATAAATTTAGAATATTAAACATCTTATCAATATAATCATATGAATAGTATTTTAATAATATAAGAAGCAATGTGATATTATTCATTTCAAGTTGTGATTTCAAAATGATTAACAAATTCTTTTTCTAGTCTACTCCTTA
>Ga0206131_10003744_pt1 | contig 17290 bp, 16 predicted proteins | sample Helgoland_Spring_FD_148636 | JGI IMG/M metagenome (GOLD analysis project Ga0206131, IMG submission 148636) | Pelagic subsurface seawater microbial communities from Kabeltonne, Helgoland, North Sea - Helgoland_Spring_Bloom_20160517_1 | ecosystem: Environmental > Aquatic > Marine > Epipelagic ...
TCGAAACAGTTATTTAACCAAGTGTTCTATTGCCCAGATATTTCTACGGCTTTCATTAATTCGGCACAAAGCATGGCTCCAAATGTTCCAACGGCATACCCTAGTACTGCTAAAAGCACTCCTACAGGAGCCAATGAAGGACTAAAAGCAGATGCAACTACCGGAGCAGAAGCAGCACCGCCAACATTCGCCTGACTGCCAACAGCAACAAAAAAGAAAGGAGCTTTGATTAGCTTTGCTATCCCTAGTAAAATGATGGCATGAATCAGCATCCATATTGCGCCAATTAAAAACCATGAAGGGCTTTCAAATATTTCGGTAAAATTCATATGAGTACCAATAGCAGCAACTAAAACATATAGAAAAATACTTCCCATTTTGGAAGCTCCTGCTCCTTCATAGTTTTTTAATTTAGTGAATGATAATCCAACTCCAATTATGGTTGAAAATACAATCAACCAAAAGAACCCGCTAGCAAATGAAGTTAATCCAATTTTTTCTAGTGTATCTTTTATTTCGTTAAAATACGGAGTGGTTATTTCAGACAATATGTGTGCTAATCCAGCACCGGCAATTCCAATTCCGGCTATTACCATTAAATCTGATGTGCTAGGAATTCTAGAAACTTTAGCAGCAAAACTCTCCATCTTCTCTTTTAGAGCAGTGATAGCAGAAGAATCGGCTTTAAATTTTTTGTCAATTCTTTCATGAATTCCAGCTCCATATAATAATACAGCCATCCAGACATTTGCAACTAATACATCAACAACTATCATTTTTGAGAATATATCATTGGGAGTTTCATAAACCACCTTCATTGCTGTTTGGTTTGCTCCCCCCCCAATCCAACTGCCTGCTACTGTTGCCAGCCCTCTCCATATCTCTCCAGCATCAGCACCTAGCCATTCAGGAGCAAAAGAAGCAACAATCATTAATGCAATTGGTCCTCCGATAATAATTCCTAAAGTCCCTGCAAAAAACATAATCAGTGCTTTTGGGCCAAGGCGTATAATTCCTTTTAAATCTATACTTAAACAGAGTAATATTAAACTGGCGGGTAATAAATACCTTGAAGAAACATAATATAGGCTACTATATTCTCCGGAAATAATATTGAATGAGTTTAAAAAAGCAGGCAAGAAATAACATAACAATAGGGCAGGTACTATGCCATAAAAACGTTTTAAGGCAGGGAGATTTGATGTATAGAAAATAATCGCTAATAAAAATAATAGTAACCCTATAACGATTGCATCATTTTTGAAAATAGGAGTTGTTTCGATTGACTTGAATTCGAGCTTAATAGATTTTGATTCATTGGAATAATTATTGAAAGTAAATTCTAATGTAATTTCATGTTCTCCTTTAGGAAGTCCTTCTATAAAAAAATCACTATAATCTTTAAAACCATATTTATAACCATCCAGGTTAAGGTACAGAGAATCTACATCTAATTTATTGATATCAACATTATGAGCATCAATATACACATTAGGAGTTTCATCCAAAAAAAACTTAATACCAGAGTTTTGCTCATTAATTAATTGGTATTTTGTATTTGAAAAACTTTTCGTTCCGTTTACTGGCGAAATGAAAACCTCTTTATCTAATTGAACTGTTTGCGTTTTCTCATTGAAAACTAAAGATTCTCCAGCATATATTGAGAAACTAGCAATAAAGAATAAAAAGCTAAAGATTTTATTACATATCTTATTCATATGAAAATTGTTTTTTGAGGTAATTATTAGAGTACATGATAATAGGATTAAAAACAAACGCCGATAACCAATATGTCATCTACTTGCTCGGATTCTCTTTTCCAATTTTTTAACTCGGTATCGAGTCTAAATATTTTCTCTTCAGGAGATAAAGATTGTATTTCTTGCAACAGTGCTTTGAACTTTTTATTCATAAATTTTTTGTCCTTCGGGCCTCCAAATTGGTCAGGAAACCCATCGGAAAACATGTAGAAACAATCACCTTTATTAATGTCAAATTCATGTGTTGTAAAACCGTTTTTAATATAAGAACTTCCACCACCAATAGGATATCGATTCCCTTTTGTTTCCTCGATATTTTCTCCATTGATTTTAATTAGTGACCGAAAAGCGCCAGAATACTGCACTTTTTTATTCGTTAGATCAAAAGAACATAGCGCCATGTCCATGCCATCTTTACTCTCTTGGTCATATTTTTTTGAACTCAGTGCTTCCCGAACACCCTCGTCCAGTTTTTCTAATATATATCCTGGGTCAGAATTTTTTTTATGAGATATTGCATTTAGTTTCGAGAATCCAATCATACTCATTAAAGCACCTGGAACTCCATGACCAGTGCAGTCGACTGCAGAGAGTAATATCTTGCCATCAATCTCTTTGAACCAGTAGAAATCCCCCGATACAATATCTCTTGGTTTATAATAAACAAAAGAATTAGGTAAAGCCTCCTGAATCTGTTCCGTATGCGGTAAAAGCGATTCTTGAATTTTACGTGCATAGTTTATAGAATCCGTAATATCTCTGTTTTTTAGCTCGATAACTCTATTTTTCTCAACAATAGATTGGGTCATCTTATCCTCTTCACGTAAAATTCTTCTGGCATAGGGAATTAAGATCAGTGCCATTAAAAGAATCACAGCTAATGATATCAGTGCTTGCGTTTTATATTGGTTAAAAACCATATCTCGGAAGTGTCCGAATTCTACATCCGCTTCAAGCAGACCGACAGTTTTATTATTTGAATCTGTTATAGGGGAAAAAGCGGACAGCCATTCCCCATTTTCAGTTTTATACCTTGGAATTATTCCTCCTTCATTCATTTTTTCTAATAGGATTTCAGGGAACATCTCGTATTGGTGACGGAAATATACATTTGAATCCGAACGAACACCGTAATAAAAAATATCTTCCTCGCCATTATATAAAAGAGTATATAATGGTGTATTCAGTTTATTTTGCTGTTGCACCTTTCTTAACATTGAATGAATCTCAAAATATTGAGCATTCTCGTCTGTAGATGTTATGTCGTCTTTCCAGGGGTGATCTTGCATTAATTTGTTGTGCAAGTCACCATCAATATTTATTGCTAATGAAGAGGCAAGTGCTTGTAATTTCTCATATTCTTCTTCTTCATATAAATTCAAGTGATTGATATATCCGAAAATGATAAAAAAAGTAGTGATACCGATAATACTCATGTAAATGAGAAACATGATTCTAGTGGTTACATTACCTAATATTTGTTGAAATAAATTACTCAAAGTGAATTTGATTGATTATCAAAAATAAGACTATCTATATGTATAACAAATAATAAGAGATGTAATATCATAGTTAATGACCTTTTTTACCTCTGTATAGGGGTAAATGTACCAGTTTACTTTCGTCAGGGCCATTGTACAAAATAATATTCCTATTTGGTCTCAGGCCTATTCTTTTGAGAGCAGATAAGTTTGAAGAAATTATCCAAGCGTCATACCCTTCCCAGAAATGTTTTAATCGAGTACCCATATCACTATAAAAAGCAACATCATCTTGTAGCTTAATTCTCTTGTCATATGGCGGATTCGTGATTATGATTCCATTTTCAACAGGCTTTTCTAAACTGAAAAAGTCGGCTTGATCGAATGTTATATTTTTTCGAAGTTCTCTAAAAGAAGACATGTTGTTTTTTGCAATCCTTACTGTCTGCTCCGAAATATCATAACCATAAATTTTCACATCGCTAGTTTTGATAGCATCTTTAGCTTCAAAATAGAGCATGTCCCATAATTCTACATCAAAATCTCTCCATTTTTGAAAAGCAAAATCATCCCTTAAAATACCCGGAGCGATGTTTAGAGATTTCATGCCAGCTTCTATACATAGAGTTCCTGAGCCACACATTGGATCGATAAACGGAGTTTTTCCGTCCCATTCAGAAAGTTGCACCATTCCTGCAGCTAAAATCTCATTGATAGGTGCATCTCCTGTTGTTTTTCGATAGCCTCTTTTAAAAAGAGGAGTTCCTGAACTATTCAATAAAATAGAACATTTGTTTTCAGAGATTCGAATAACAATTTTTAAATCTGGATCATATTTGTCAACATCAGGTCTGTCATTTGTTTTTTCTCTAAACTGATCTACAATAGCATCCTTACATTTTAATGCCGCAAATTGCGAATGATTAAAATAAGATGAGTTGACAATTGCTTGAACAGAAAAAGTTTTCTTTAAATCAAGGTATCCACTCCAATCTATTTCTGAAACTCCGGCGTAAAGTTCTTCAGTAGATTTAGCCTTGAATTGATGTATGGGTTTCAGTATGTCTAAAGCATTTCTAAGCCATAGGTTACTTTTATAAAGTATTTCTTTGTCACCCGAGTATTCTACAGCTCTTTTGGCAACCTTAACGTGTTCTGCTCCTAATTGTTTTAATTCTTCTGCAAGAACTTCTTCTAGTCCAGCATAGGTTCTTGCAACTAAATTCATTTTCATAATGCAGTATTATTCTTCGTTTTTATTTTCTTCCTCGCCGTCCTCATCTATCACTTCAAAATCGACATACATATCCTCATCGATATCGGTTTCCTCAGTCTCGTTTTCAGGCAAATTAGTTCCCGTATTTCCAAAAGGAGAGTTTCCTCCAAAAGGGTTGTTATTTGCCATATTTCCAAATTTTCCAAATGGATTCTTAGTCTTCCTTTTTGGGGCTGGTTTTCCAGTTATTAATGCTACGATCGTTTGGAATAAAAATCCTGTAGCATTAATACCTTTAAAAATCATATTAACCAAAAAGAAAAACCCAATACAACCAATTATCCAACCGATAATAACTGTATCATAAAAATCATTAATGCTTTCCAAAAACCATTGGTTTATGTAGTTGTCTATGAGGATAGGGTAGTTAAACGCAATCGCATAAAAAATAAGTGTTAAGCCAACCAAGTGTGGTGCGTATTTAGCAGTGTTTTGGGAATTTCCACCTCCAATGTTTGATCGCAATTGAAACATCATTTTGCTTCTCTCAATTTTGCCTGCTAGGTATAAGTACAAAACAATTCCTCCAACGATAATGTAAAGAGGTCCTTGTTTTGGGTCAATATTTTCTTTTTTAATGAAATCAATCGCTTTAATCACGGTTAAAGAGGCAAGAAAATAGAATTGTATAGCTTTTATAGTGTAATTTAGGATAGTGTTTTGTAGGTTATTCTCCTTGTTGCCCAATGCATTTTTTGGCAGTAAAGCGATGAAAAACCAGATGATGCTAAAAACTATGTAGATAATCCCTAAAAAAAATATGTAACTGAGTATTTCCATGAGTCGCAAAAATACTTTTAATAAACGAAAGCAAAAATCAATTTTATAAAAAGGTATAGATAAGAGTCATATAATTCAAAACCAATAGGTACATTCGCACAATAAAGATTTAAAAACCTCTATTTAAAATACTAAAAATGAAAAAGTTATTATTTGTTTTAACAGCCTTTCTCTTCTCTCTAAACAGCTTTGCTCATGAAGGGATGTGGATTCCGTCTTTATTGAAAGCATTGGAAAATGATATGCAAGCGCAAGGAATGAAATTGACTGCCGAAGATATATATTCAATTAATCAGTCAAGTTTGAAAGATGCGATTGTTCATTTTGGTGGAGGTTGTACGGCAGAGGTTGTTTCTAAAAATGGATTAATTCTTACGAATCACCACTGTGGATTTAGTCAGATACAGCAACACAGTTCTTTGGAAAATAATTATTTGAAAGATGGTTTCTGGGCAATGTCTTCTGTCGAGGAATTAAGAAATCCAGGATTGACAGCAACATTTATTGTTCGAATTGAAGATGTTACAGAAAGAGTAAGTAGAGGAATTACAAATGAAATGGATGCTCAGACTGCATATAAAATGAGATACGAGACAAGTTTGAAGATTGCTAAAGAAGCAAAAGAAGGAAATGGTTACGAAGCGGTAGTTAAGGCTTTTAATTATGGAAATGATTATTATATGATTGTAACAGAAACGTATAATGATGTGCGTCTAGTAGGTGCTCCTCCAAGTGCAATTGGAAAATTTGGCGGCGATACAGATAACTGGGTTTGGCCTCGACATACTGGAGATTTTTCCGTGTTTAGAATTTATGCAGGAAAAGATAATAAACCAGCAGACATTTCAGATGATAATATTCCTTATACACCAAAGAAGCATTTGCCAGTTTCTATGGAAGGTGTTGAAGAAAATGACTTTACTATGGTATTTGGTTTTCCTGGTAGAACCCAACAATATCTTACTTCATATGCTTTAGATACTTATATCAACAAAGTTAATCCAACGAGGATAGCTATGCGAGAGCAAAGTTTAAATATAATTGATGCTGCTATGGCATCAGATGAGAACACTAAAATTCAATATGCATCAAAGCAATCTAGAATTAGTAATGCTTATAAAAAATGGATAGGTCAGAATTTAGGATTAAAGAAAAAAGATGCTGTTGGTAAAAAGCAAGCTTTAGAGGCGGAGTATATGAAAAGAGTTCCAAAAGATGGGCCTTATAGCAATGTATTAGCAGATTTAAAGCAAAAACAAATTGATATTGAAAGTTCTGAAGTAGCTTACAATCTATTTTGGGAGATATGGTATTATGGTCCTGAAATAATTCGTTTTTCAAACGGATTTGACAAATTAGAAGGACCGGAATTTACAGCTTTGGTAGAGAGTAAAAAAGAAAATATTCAAGCATATTTTAAAAATTATAATATAGAAATAGATAAAAAAATATTTATCCAATTAGTTGATATGTACGTTGGCTTTTTACCTGATAACTTGAGACCAGAACTCAACTCTAAGTATGCGAATGATTATGATGCTTATGCTGAATATTTATACAAGAAATCAAATTTTACTTCTAAGGAAAAGGTTGAAAAGTTTTTAAACTTGAGCGAAGCTAAAATGAAAAAGAAATTAGCAAAAGATCCTGCTTATTTGCTTGCTAAAGCAATAATGGAGAATAATGAAAGGAATATTAAACCTGAATATTTTGAACATTATGTTGAGATTGATGCCTTAATGAAGAAATTTGTAAAAGCGCAACAAGCGTATTTTCCAGAGAAAACATTTTGGGCTGATGCAAACAGTACGCTACGTTTGACATATGGAAAAGTAGAAGGGACATTCCCAAGGGACGGGATGGCTTATACTTGGTTTACAACATTAGATGGTATTATTGAAAAAAACAATACAGGAAATGCCGATTTTGAAATTCCATCTCGCATGAGGGATTTATGGGAAAAGAAAGAGTATGGTCCTTATGCTACGGATGGTGATTTAAGAATCTGCTTTTTGGGTTCCAATCACACAACTGGAGGTAATTCAGGAAGTCCAGTCATTAATGGAGAAGGACACTTGGTAGGGATTAACTTTGACAGAAGCTGGGAAAGCACAATGAGTGACGTAATGTTTGATGGAGGAATTTGTCGAAATATAATGGTAGATATTAAGTATGTACTTTGGGTAATGGACAAATATGCTGGAGCTAAGTATTTGGTTGATGAAATGACTTTAGTAGATGCAGACTGGAGGGTAAATCAAGAACAATTAGTTGTTAAAATGCATTTAAATGAATATACCAACAGATTAAGAGATGTGCCATCCGATTTATATGCGCTTTTAGGTCGAGCTGAAATTTATTTAAGTTTAGGGCAAAATGATAAAGCAATGGGAGATATGAACAAGGCGATTGAATTGCACCCAAAAAATACTTCTGCATTAAATATGAGAGGTGGATTTTTTGCAAAAATTGCAAGACAGAAAGAAGCTATGACTGATATAGAAGCATCTCTAAAGATTGATAAGAATAATTTAGAAGGTTATTTTGTGAGAGGGTTAATTTATGCTGATTTGGGTAAATATGAGGAAGCAATTAAAGATTTTGATAAAGTAATTCAAATGGATTATACTTTTTATAAAGCTTATTACGATAGAGGAGTTTGTTATGAAGGCCTTGGAGAGGTTGATGAGGCTTGCAAGAATTTCGAAATTGCCAAATTGATGGGGGATAAGAAAGCAGCAGATATGTACCATATAGGCTGTCAATTTGGAGCTTGGTAGTTAGTCCTCTGTTAATAATTTGGTAACATTCTTATAACTTAAATTTTCGGTTACAAGATCCTTTATTACATCATAATATTTATCATTCTTGAGGGTTATTTTTTGAAGAGATAATTGGGGTTTACAATAAATAGTTATCGTTTTAGCTTTCTCGTGTAATGCAAAATCAGCTAAATCATCCCAAATAATTAGCATTGTTTTGGAGGGGTATCCGTATAAAATACCTTTACTACAATATCCAACTAGAAAGCCTGCTTTTAGATAATTATAAATTAGCGTAATTGCGATCATCAAAGCAAGGGAGAAAAGTATCGTCTTATTATATCCTGAGATTCCTTGGTTAGAATTATAAATATTACTAAACAGAAAAATAAATCCTACACCAGCTACCATTGCATATCTAAGTATCGATTTTGTATTATTCACATTAAGTGCTTTTTTTCTTTTGACTGGCCAAAGTTGTTCATCATTTATTTCTATTTGGTGCGATTTTTTTTGCAGAAAAACTACAGCCACAAATATAAGGGGAAAGAAATGGGCATAATCCCTGATGATTTCGGGCAACGATAAATGGAAAATAGAAGAAATATTTTCTACATTAAGAAGGATACAAACTAATACAAAAGCAATAATAGTAATTGTGTTTTTATTTTTAGTGACTTGCTCCGTGATCATTTTGAAATGACTTGTTCGAGAATTAATATGGAGTTTTTCAGTTGCTTCCCTACCTGTAACTTAATCGTTTTTATCGGTTGATTAGACTTACATGTAATAATGATTTCGTTATTTTTTTTGTCAACATAATATTTAGCTATATCCTTCCATATTATAAGTTTAGTGTCAAATTTAGAGCCAAAAATAATACCCTTATCAGCCAGTCCAATGTGCCAATTTCGCTCTAATACTATAAATTTTAAAGCAAGGGCAAGGATTCCACCAATACCATAATCATAAATTAGAGGCATTATGCTGCCCTTGTATTTGTGGTCGATATAAAAGTGTAGCGCAGTTAATCCACCCAATAATATAAAGCTAATTACTTTAAGTGAATAGTTAAATTTAAGAGATTTGTATTTATTTGCTTTCCAGGCGAAATAAGGTGTTGCTGATGTTTTGTTTTGCAGCATCTGCCGCATAAGAACTAATACTGCAACAGCTTGAATCATTATAGTGGTTATTATGTATGTAGAGTGCAGTGGAAACGCATGGATTAAACTGTAGGAAATAAAAATACAAAACAGCATAACACCTAAAAGTAGTTGTATGTATTCTAGTTTCTTATTTGCAAATTGAGTTATCATCTTAATATCTTACAAAAAAAGTATAATTTAGACAGATAATGAAGGAATTGCAAAAGTTCGTTATAATTTTTCAGTCAATGCTAATAAAAAGCAGAGGGGGATATTGTTTTATATCCTAAAACAATACTCATAAATACAAATTAGTTTATTTTTGCCCATATTGTAAAACTCAAAAAATGTCGGTTCATAAAGAAGTGAAAAGAGTAACCACTCACGTATTGCAGGAAATGAAGCATCGCGGGGAGAAAATATCCATGCTAACTGCCTATGATTATTCTATGGCAAGTATTGTAGACCAATCTGGAATGGATATAATTTTGGTTGGAGATTCTGCCTCAAATGTAATGGCTGGTCATGAAACTACACTTCCTATAACGCTAGATCAAATGATTTACCATGCAGCTTCGGTAATAAGAGCTGTAAATAGAGCATTGGTTGTTGTTGACTTGCCATTCGGAACCTACCAAGGAAATTCAAAAGAAGCATTGCGTTCCGCTGTTCGTATTATGAAGGAAGCTGAAGCACATGCTGTTAAGTTGGAAGGTGGCCGTGAAATTAAAGATTCGGTGGATAGAATTTTATCTGCAGGAATACCGGTGATGGGACATTTAGGATTAACTCCACAATCCATATATAAGTTTGGTACATACACCGTTCGTGCAAAAGAAAAGGATGAGGCAGCGATTTTAATCGAAGATGCCAAAATCCTTGAAGAGGCAGGTTGCTTCGCTTTAATCTTAGAAAAAGTTCCAGCTGAATTAGCCGCAAAAGTAGCCAAAGAAGTTACTATTCCAGTTATTGGAATAGGTGCTGGTGGTAACATAGATGGACAAGTATTAGTTGTACATGATATGTTAGGGATTACGCAAGAATTTTCTCCACGATTTTTAAGAAGGTATCATAATTTATATGAAGAAATGAGTGGTGCTTTTAAAAATTATATTAGTGATGTTAAGAGCGGAGATTTCCCTAATGAAAAGGAGCAGTATTGATTTAATTGTATGATGTATTCAGTATTAAGTAGGCTCAAAACAACTTAATACCTGCTACAATTATACTTTATACATATAATGAATGAGTTTAAAAGTACTATACGAAGACAATCACATCATTGCTGTACTAAAAGTAGCAGGTGATTTGGTGCAAGCCGATAAAACGGAAGATGAGACTTTAGCGGATAAAGTAAAAGCATATATAAAAAAGAAGTTTAATAAGCCTGGGGATGTATATTTAGGTATTATTCATCGATTGGATAGGCCTGTTGGAGGAGTAATTGTTTTCGCTAGGACAAGTAAAGCATTGGTTCGAATGAATAAGCTTTTTCAAGATAAACAAATTCAGAAAACATACTGGGCAATTGTAGAGTCAAAACCACCTGAAATAGAGCAGACATTAATTCACTACTTAAAGAAAAACCAAGAGAAAAATAAATCTCGTGGATATGATAAAGAAGTAAAAGGAAGTAAGCGAGCTGAACTGGATTACAAGCTTTTAGGAAGAAGTAAAAACTATTATTATTTAGTGATAGATCCAAAAACGGGACGTCATCACCAGATTAGAGTTCAATTATCTACAGCAGGGTGCATTATTAAAGGAGATGTTAAGTATGGAGGAAAAAGAACCAATAGAGATGGTTCAATTCACTTGCATGCTCGAAGCATTAGTTTTATTCATCCGATTCAAGATAAGCCGTTAACGATTTCAGCTAACCCTCCTTCGGATCCACTTTGGGATGAAATGCTTACTTTAGTTTAGCAATTGACTTAAAAAAAATGTCAAAAAAAATCAAGAAGTTTTATCCTAAATTTAAAAAAAGAATACATTTGTCCAACCTATATTTAATTTTAAAATAAACAACTTAAGATGTCAGAATTTCAATCAGAAATAGATGCTTTTATCGATAGTGTTAAAGCAAAACAGTCGCATGAAACGGAGTTTTTACAAGCAGTAACTGAGGTAGCTGAGGCAATTATTCCATTTATCGCTGATAAACCAAAATACAAGGATGCTAAAATTCTTGAAAGAATGGTTGAGCCAGAAAGAACAATTATTTTTAGAGTTCCTTGGTTGGATGATTCAGGTGAAGTACAAGTGAATAGAGGATTCCGTGTTGAGTTTAACTCGGCAATTGGACCTTATAAAGGAGGTTTACGTTTTCACCCTTCTGTGAATTTATCAATTTTGAAATTTTTAGGTTTTGAACAAGTATTTAAAAACTCACTAACTACTTTACCAATGGGTGGAGGAAAAGGGGGTTCTGATTTTAACCCAAAAGGAAAATCAGATAATGAAGTAATGAAGTTTTGCCAATCTTTTATGTCTGAATTGGCTCGTCATATTGGTCCAAATACAGATGTGCCAGCTGGAGATATTGGTGTTGGTGGACGTGAGATTGGTTATATGTTCGGTCAATACAAAAAGTTGCGTAACGAGTTTACAGGTATTTTAACTGGAAAAGGCCGCAACTGGGGAGGTTCATTGATCCGTCCTGAAGCTACAGGTTACGGAACAGTCTATTTTGCAGCAGAGATGTTGAATACAAAAGGAGATTCTTTTGAAGGTAAAACAGTTGCTATTTCTGGTTCTGGAAATGTTGCGCAATATGCTTGTGAAAAAGCAACGCAATTAGGAGCTAAGGTTATTACAATGAGTGATTCTAAAGGATATATTATTGATCCTTCAGGTATTGATGCTAATAAATTAGCATGGATAATGGAATTAAAAAATAATAGAAGAGGAAGAATTAGTGAATATGCTGCTCATTTTGATGGAGCTAGCTTTGTAGAGGGTGGCCGACCATGGAAAGAAAAATGTGATGTAGCACTTCCTTGTGCAACTCAAAATGAGTTAGATCAATCTGAAGCAAAAACATTATTGTCTAATGGATGTATTTGTGTTGCTGAAGGTGCTAACATGCCTTCTACACCAGAAGCGATTGCCGAATTTGATGAAGCAAAAATATTATTTGCGCCAGGGAAAGCATCTAATGCTGGCGGTGTTGCAACTTCAGGTTTAGAAATGTCTCAAAACTCTTTGCGTCTTTCTTGGACAGCAGAAGAGTAGATGAAGAAACTACACACAATTATGCGAAGTATTCATTCACAATGTGTTGAATACGGAACGGAAGGTGATTACGTAGATTACGTAAAAGGAGCAAATATTGCTGGTTTTGTAAAAGTCGCAGATTCTATGTTAGATCAAGGACTGGTTTAAGTCAAAGAATATTTTTATCAGGTGAAGCTCTCTATCGAAAGGTAGGGAGCTTTTTTAGTTATACAAACCAATATTTGGTTGTATCTATCTCAAAAAGTTGTTGCGTTTCTCTGTATTTCTCAAATGCAGAAACCAAAATTGTTTTCATTTCACCTTCGGAAATAATTTGACTTACTGGCTTTTCATTATTCAGTAGAATTGACTTTATGCTATCGTTAATTTTTTGATCCCAATATTCGAATGCCATTTCCCTCACTTCATCATCAGAAGGGTTTTTAAATTCTAAAATAGTTCGAATAGCATCTTTTGCCTCTTTAGTATAATCATCTCCAGATTCAAGAATAATAATCAATTCTTTTAAAGAATGATTGGAATATCTATCAATTAAACTCATCCTTTAAAGTTTTTAGCAAGTAATAAATGCGCTGCTTTAAAGGGACTTAAAGAACCATGGGTAACTTCTTTTTCCAATTTCTCAATCTCTTTAGATATCGCAGGGTTATTAAAGAAGTTTTTTTTTAATTCTTCGTTAATGGTTTCGTACATCCAATATTTTGATTGAGTTTTTCTTTTATGATCGAAGTAGCCATTAATAGTTGTTTGGTTCTGGTACGATTGGATAGTTTTCCAAACATCATTAATTCCCGTATTAGCATATGCACTGCAAATATTAACCGTAGGAATCCAATTGCTTTCACTTGCTGGAAATAAGTGTAAAGCATTTTTATATTCTGTTTTAGCCCTTTTAGAATTACTTATGTTGTCACCATCAGCTTTTGTTATAACAACAGCATCTGCCATCTCCATAATACCACGTTTTATCCCTTGTAGTTCATCTCCGGCTCCAGCGAGCATTAATAGTAAGAAAAAGTCTACCATTCCATGTACAGCAATTTCAGACTGTCCAACACCAACTGTTTCGATTAATATAGTATCATATCCAGCAGCTTCGCATAATATTATAGTTTCTCTTGTGTTTCTTGCCACACCTCCTAAGGAACCTTTAGCTGGCGATGGTCTTACATAGGCATTTTTATTGGTAGATAAATCCTCCATTCGGGTTTTGTCACCTAATATGGAACCACCACTTTTTTGACTACTAGGGTCAATTGCTAAAACAGCAACTTTTCTTTCTTGAGTTGTTAGAAAAGTGCCAAATGATTCAATAAATGTGCTTTTACCAACGCCTGGAACACCTGTAATTCCTATTCGAATGGATTTTCCACTGTGAGGAAGGCACTCTTCAATTATTTGCTCAGCAAGTTCTCTGTGCCTGGAGGTTGCACTTTCAATAAGCGTTATTGCTGCACTTAACAAAGATACGTCTCCAGATAATATTCCTGCAACATATTTTTCCAACGAAATTTCCTCTCGTTTTTTTAAATGAAAATTCTTATTGATACTTTCGTCACTCATTTGGTCTAAAGTTAATACTTTGCATTAAATTATAAAAGATAATACAAGTTGAATATGAAATGGAGTTGTAAAGCATTTAAAGAGTTGTCGCTAGATGAGTTTCATGATATAATTCAATTGCGAGAAATTGTATTTGTTGTTGAACAAGATTGTCCATATTTAGATGTCGATGGCAAGGATAAAGACGCATTGCATGTATTTGGAGAGTACGAAGGAAATATTGTCGCTACCACGCGTATTCTAAAACCTGGAAAATCTTATGATGAGGTGTCTATTGGAAGAGTAGTTACTTCTCCAACTGTGAGAGGTATGGGAATAGGTAAGCAGTTAATGGAGGAGTCCATGAAGTTTGTAAAGCTTCACTTTGGAAATGTCCCTGTGCGAATATCTGCCCAAACATATCTGTTGAAATATTACAAATCCTTTGGGTTTATAGAAACAGGGAAGGAGTACTTAGAGGATAATATTCCTCATTTAGAAATGCTTTACAAGCCTTAGTTTAGTTGGAATAAGTTGTCTAGTTCTCTTAGGTTAAGTGTTCTTCCTGTATAATAGTTCGTTTCTTTTTTGTCTTTAACTTTAAAAAATGCTGGAAACTCATTACCTGCTATCTTTCTGAATTCATCTTTGGAAATTCGAATATAAGGGAAGTCACATCTGTTTCTTTGAATAAACGCCTCGGTATCTTTTCTATTCCCTGGGAAAACCAGTACAATTTGAGTAGCGTTTAATTTAGCTCTTTTTGAAACACCTAGTCTGACTGCTGCACTATTACAATAATAGCAAGAGGTACTTAAAAAGGCAAAAAACACTTCTGTTTCGCTGTCAATATTAATTTTTGATTCTTCACATTTATTATAAACGTTTTCCCAGGTCAAAGTAGGGTTTTCTACAGTAGAATTGTTTTTCTGAAAATCATCAATATAAATTGGATTTATTATAAATAATGGTAACGAAATTATCAGTGCTAAACATAAGTTTATGATTATGGAATGAATTCTTTTGTTTCGGTTTTTTTCATTTGTTATTCTACTTAACCAAAATGAAAAGAAGATAAGAATAAATGAACAAGTTATAACAACCCATTTGCTATATAAAGGTAGTATGAAATAGTTTGAAAACATACCTTCGTTATTACAAGCAAAAGCATCGGCTCCATAAAGCAAACTTAAAAGAAAAATGCAAATTGAAATCAATTTAATATGTATTGACTTTAATAGAATAGAAGTAGCAAGGACAAATTCTATAATAACTAGGGAATGAATAGTAATGGAGGAGTAATACCAGTTTGACATTTCCTTTTCCACTAAAGAGAATTCAAAATATTCAACGTAGATTAGTTTGAATATTGAAGAAAAAACAAGAATGGAAACAACAGATAGCTTAATCAACCAGTTCATTTAATTTAAGGTTTTGATAAAAAAAAAGGGGGCTATATAGCCCCCTTTAAATGAATGTTGTTATTTATTGTAAAGAACAACCAGTACTGTCGGATGGAGCTGTAGTAGTTACTCCGCCAAAATTATACTCAATACTTCCAATGCCTGTTCCTTCGCACATTGCGGCAGCAGCAGCTTTTTTAGATTCTTTAAAAGTAATTGTGTACGAAAGACCACCGTCATTGCATTCGCAAACGAAATCTTTTTTACAAGAAGTGGTTCCAGCAAATAATGCTGCAACACCCAATATCATTAATGATTTTTTCATTTTCATTTTTTTATGAATTAAACTCATTGCTAAAATAGCTTATTTAAAATCATTAGCAAAATAAAGTTAATCCTTATGGTTTCAAATTCGTTCAATATTTCTTGTGTAACCAATGGCTTCAAATGTCATTGCGCTTATAACGGCAGGGTTGTTGATTTTGATAAGATTATAATGTAAATTTGTACAGATGAAGTATATAGTGTTAGTCTTTCAATTAGTATTAATAACATCATTGGGTTTTAGTCAGCCTCAAGGAGATATAAATAAGACGGATTCAAAAGGCAGAAAGCAGGGTAGGTGGGTTAAGTTTCATGAAAGTACTGAAAAGAAAAGGTACGTAGGAACGTTTAAAAATGATATTCCAGTAGGGAAGTTTACCTATTACTATCTCACTGGGGAAGTTTCAGCAGTTACAGATTTTATTAACGATGTCACGGCATATACCCGAATGTATCATTTAAATGGAAAGGTAATGGCAGCTGGAAAGTATACGAATCAAAAGAAAGACAGTGCCTGGTTGTCTTTTAATGATAAAAAAGAAATCATTAGTAAAGAAAATTATGTTAATGGAAAACTAAATGGAGAAAGCATCGTTTATTATCCTAGTGATCCTTCAAAAGGAAAAGTAAAAAGATATGAAATCACCAACTATGAAGGTGGTTTAAAGCATGGTAAGTGGATTCAGTTTTATAGTTCAGGTAAAACAAAAGCTGAAGGTGTGTATAAAGATGGGAATTTTGAAGGTAGGGTTAAATGGCTATATTCGAATGGAAAAATAGAGATAGACGGATACTATAAACATGCTGTGAAAAATGGTTTTTGGAAGTACTATGAAGATGATGGTGAGTTAAGAAGAAAAGTATATTACAGAAACGGTTCTATGATAGAAGGGGATGTGTTAGAAAAGTATATAGAGAAATTAAAGCAAGCAAAAGCAGAACAAAAAACCAAGCCATAATGAATAGATTATTATATACTGTACTTGTATCTATTGTTTTATTTTTCGGGTGTAAAAAGTCGAACAATGAATCCGTTAACTATTATTACAGTTACTTTCCTTTAGAAGTAGGTGCTTGGATAGAATATGACGTTTTGGATATTATTCATTCAGAATTAGGCAGTGATACAGCAGATTACCAGTTGAAAGAAATAACTACTGAGGAATTCTTAGATAATGAAGGCCGATTAACTTATCGAGTTGAGCGATACTGGAGAGATAATAGTAATGCTAATTGGAGTATTAAAGATGTTTGGTACAGCAATAAAACAACAACAACTGCTGAGAAAGTGGAAGAAAATGTGCGGTTTACTAAATTGATTTTCCCAATAAATACTTCAAAATATTGGGATGGAAATGCTTTTAACACTTTGGAAGAATGGGAGTATTACTATGATAGTTTGCATCAACCTAAATTAATAAATAACCTAAGTTTTGATTCAACAATTACGGTAATACAGCGAGATAATGAAAATGTTGTAGAATACGAAAAAGTAAAAGAGATTTATGCGGTTGATATAGGACTTATTTATAAAAGCCATATTGATTTAGATATCAACTTAGCCAATATATTAGATA
>Ga0206131_10003746_pt1 | contig 17277 bp, 15 predicted proteins | sample Helgoland_Spring_FD_148636 | JGI IMG/M metagenome (GOLD analysis project Ga0206131, IMG submission 148636) | Pelagic subsurface seawater microbial communities from Kabeltonne, Helgoland, North Sea - Helgoland_Spring_Bloom_20160517_1 | ecosystem: Environmental > Aquatic > Marine > Epipelagic ...
GGGTCATGAATAACTGATTTATCTAAATCTTTTAACTCAGGAACGTATTTTTTGATAAATAACCCTTCTTTATCAAAATTCGTTGACTGGGTTACCGGATTAAAGATTCTAAAATACGGAGCTGCATCTGTTCCGGTTGAGCTACTCCACTGCCAACCACCATTATTAGATGCAAAATCACCATCTATTAAGTTCTGCATAAAATAAGCCTCGCCCAGACGCCAGTCGTGCAGCATATTTTTAGTAAAAAACATTGCAACCACCATTCTTAATCTATTATGCATCCACCCCTCATGAAGCAACTGTCTCATTGCAGCATCTATAATAGGAAATCCAGTCATACCATTTTTCCAGGCATGAAGCTCTTTTTGCTCATGCCTCCACTTTATAGATTTAGAAAAATCTTGAAATGGTTGATTACGACCAACTTTAGGAAAAGAAAACATAATATTTCTATAAAATTCACGCCAGACAATTTCATCAATCCATTTGGTAATTCCATTGTTACCTGAGTTAAATTCAAAATTATTTAATTTTAAGCCTTCGAGAATACATCGTTTGGAGGATATGACGCCTAAGGCTAAATATGGCGACATCCTGCTAGTACCATCTATTATTGGATCGTTTCTATCTTTAGAATAATTAGAGGCTTTATTTACTAAAAAATCTTTTAATCTGTTTAAAGCACTGTCCTCTCCAGCTGGCCAAAGAGACATATCAACTTTATTTTCTTTTTTAAAATCAAAATTAAAGCTCGAAATGTTAGAACTAATATTTCCTTGAGCCATTGGAGTATATTTATGCTCAATATCTAAAAATTCCATATCAAAATTTTCAACCCACTTTCTTTTAAATGGTGTAAAAACTGAGTAAGGATTATCTTGGCCAGTCCTTATGGAACCAGCCTCATAAACTATTTGGTCATTAAAAGATTCGACTTGGATATTTGAAGTTTCTAATAAATTAGTAATTTGTTTATCTCGTTTCTGTTCATCTTCTCCAAATTGCTTATTAAAAAAAACTTTATTAAAATTTCTTTTGGAGGAAAAGTCTAAAAAAATTTTTGAATCCTCTTTAAATCCATTGCTATATAAAATAGTAAGAGTAATGTTTAATTTTCTAAGGTTTTCCTCAAGACATATTAGGTTTCTTATTAAAAAATCAACCTTTACGTTCGATTCATTATGAGCATCTAATTGATTTTTAGAATAAATATAAACTGCTTGCACCTCATTATATTCTTTACAAGCTGCAACTAATGCAGGATTATCATCCAATCTGATATCAGATCTAAACCAAACCAGGCTCTTCATATAAAAATATTATTTAAATAATGATGAGTATTTTTTTACTAATTCATCTTTAAGCATGAGATTTTCTACTTTTTTGATATCCGAGGGATGATCGACGCCTATAATTACTTCATTAGAAATGAGTGATTCAATTTTGATATTATTCTCTAAAAATCTCATCATATCAATAGATTCAATTATTTCTAATTTAGTTGGAGCCAAATCACAATATTTTTTAAGTATCGATGATGTAAATCCAATCATCCCTAACTGCCTATATCCTATCGAGCTGTTATTAGGGATTTGTGACCTACTAAAAAATAATATATTACCTTCTGCGTCCAGAACTGATTTTACAACACTGGAATTTTTCATGTCCTCCTCTTGAATCGGATGAATAAGATTTACTACAGAATTTTTACTATTAACAAGCCTTTCCGATAAATTATCGATCTCTGATGGATTAATCTGGGGCTCATCCCCTTGAAGTAATAAGACGTAGTCAAATTTAAGTCCTTGATTACTTAGAATTTCTAAGACCTCACCAGCACGCTCTGATGCTCTTTCGTGATTATGAGATGTCTTAATTGAAGCAATATTATAATCTTTAGCAAAATTTAGAATTTCTTCATCAGGAGTAGCTAATAGAACTTCATCTAATTTTTTTGACTCTAAAGCACGAAAATAACAATGAGCTATCATTGGTATTCCATTTATTTCAACTAAAGGCTTGCCCGGAAACCTAGACGACCCCATTCTTGCAGGAATTACACCTAAAACTTTACTCATCTTCAAATGGTTTCCTTGCCATTACATCTAGCATTCTAAAATCAACACTGTATGCAATAAAATCATAACCTTTAGAGATTTTGATATTTAACTCTTTAGTATCCGGCTCAACAATATGATAGCCTCTTTTAATATTGTATTTTTTTGCAGTCTCTAGTATTTTTTCTTCGGCCTTAATAAAATTTAAGTTTTTAAAGTCTCCTGGAATGCCCATAGACGCAGAAAGATCATATGGACCAATCATATATCCATTAATCTCTTTAGAGAATATTTGATCAAGATTGTCTAATGCATCTGCTGACTCTATTTGGATATAAAGCTCAACATTATCGGAAAAATTTCTTATGTAGGCATTCTTTTTATTACTTTCACCATAACCCTGAGCTCTGCTTAAGCCCATTCCTCTTTTACCCTTTGGTGGGTAGTTGATATTGTTTATAGCTTCATTAACATCTTCTGCACACTTAACCATAGGAATAATAATTCCTTTTGCGCCAGCATCGAGAACTCTTTTTATTTGAACTTCATTATTACTTGAGACCCTTACATATGGTTTTACATTAGCAATGTCTAGGACTCTTATAAGTTTTTCTGCTTCACTTAAAGTAATTGAGCTGTGCTCAAGATCTATAGTTACCCATTCAAAACCAGCATTAGCTAATATTTCAGCTATGCCTTCATTATATAATGTTAACCATGTACCAATAGATATTTTAAATTTTTTCATGTTTGCTTATACTATGTTGGAATATTGTTTTCATCAAGACCGTCAATTGCAGCCATGCCCATTGAAATAACTCCCTCTTTGGTCATACTGCCAAGATGAGAGGTGGCATAAAAATTATTTAACTTTAGCAAGGGGTGCTCAAAAGCTGGCTCCTTCTCAAATACATCAAAAGCTGCAAAAGCATTTTTATTATTTTTTAAGAATTCCTCTAAAGCAGTTTCATCAACAATTCCTCCTCTAGAAGTGTTGATAATTCTAGCATCATTTTTTAAACAAGCTAATTCATTTAAGCTAATAATGTTATGCGTGTCTTTAAATAGAGGAAGATGAATAGAAATTACGTCTGATTTTTCTAAAGTATCATGCAGACTTTTTTGTTGGAGGTTATTTATAAAAACCTGAGATTTTGATGGAAATTTTTTAATTAAGTCTTGATTTGTGAAATTAATACTGTCATAAAACATAACTTTACAATTGAATGGTTCAATGAGTTCTGCAAGCCTTTGGCCGATATTGCCAAAGCCAATAATTCCTACTGATTTACCAAAAAGCTCGTTGCCCTTATTTTGGCTCCAAATATTATTAGCAATATCTTCTTTACTTGAAGGCACTTTTCTTAACGCAATTAAAATATGCATCAAAGCTAATTCAGCAACAGATTGTCTGTTAGTTCCAGGCTGAAAACCTAATAAAATTCCATTTTTTTTCATCGATTCTAAATCAATATTATTTAGACCAACTCCAAATTTACTTATAACTTTTAGTTCGCCCAGTTGGTTGATTAGATTTGTATCGAAATTTTCTAAACCGACAATAACTTTGCTGTGACCTTTTAAAAAATTTAATAACTCATCTCCGGCAAGTGTTTTTCCAGTTTCATTTAGTGTGATATTTTTATACCTTGCTCTTAATTCACCAACCAAATGATCATTGGCGGAGAAAGATCTTGATGTTATTGCAACTTTATCAACAGTGTTCATTTTTTAAAAATTTATTTGAAAAAAAAGCATCAACTTGATACTCATGATTTTGGTTTAATAAAGACACGCTTCCACCTGCTGCCTCAACGATTGCTGCACCGGCTGCAATATCCCACAAATATATACCATATTCTTTATAAAAGTCTGCCTTTCCTGATGCAACATATACTGAAGCCATCGCAGCAGAACCAATCATTCTAATTTTCTTCCACGACTGAAAGTCAGTAATCATTGTTTTCATTGCTTTGTTAGAGAAATTAGTTTTGGCTGGAAGCCCTGTGATCAAAGTAGCAATATTTTTATTTTCTAATTGAGAAACTTTAATCTCAGAACCGTTTAATAGTGCCTTATGATTTTTTGATCCAGAATACATTTCATCATGATTAAAATCATAAATCACACCTAAAACAGGTTGATTTTTTTTAACAAGAGCAATTGAAACACAGCATACGGGTATGTTTCTTGAAAAATTAGCAGTTCCATCAAGTGGATCTATTACCCAATATATGTCACCTAAATCTTGAACTGAAGGACCTGACTCTTCACCAAGAATTGGGAAATGTGAATCCTTTGTAATAAGCGACTTAATCAATTCTTCTGTCCTTACATCAGCCTCTAACTTAATATCTTTATTTTCAGAAAATATTATTGTATTTAAAAAATTTTTAGAATCCGATAGAAATTTACCAGCCTTATATGCAACATCTATTGCTAGATTAAGTTCATTTTCTAGATTCATGATTATCGTGCTTATTGATTTAAATTAGTTTGTTGCAATTTTTATAAATTGAAGACTTATTATATCATATTTATCAATTTTGAATTAAGACTAAGAAATTATTACCAAAAACAATTAAACAATAAATTTCTACATTTACATCTGCTCACTTGGTTTCAAGCTATTCATATATGTTTTAATTATATGCATAGTTTATTAAGATATTTACCTTATAATGTTTAAATTAAACAAAAAGAATAAATATGTTTACTACTCTAAATCTTACGATTCTATTTTTTAGCATATTTGCCTCGATAACCTTCAATGGTTTTTTTCGAAATCTTGCTAAGTCTTATAATTTTCTAATTGATATTCCTGAAAAAAGTAGGAAGTTTCATGACAGAGCAACACCACTAACTGGAGGTATTTCAATATACGCTGGTATATTGGTGTCTGCCTTATTATTAAGTGGTCTTACTGATATTAGTATTGATACTCAAAACTCCAACAAAGGTTTATTTAAGAACTCTAAAATCCTTAGCGAAACTTTTATAAGGAAATATCAGGTTGATGGTATTGAATATGATCTTTCTATAGATAAAAATATTCAATCACAAGGTATTTCTATTGAAGTAGAAGCTGATAATCAAATCTTTAATAAAATAAAAATTAAGTCAACTGGAAATGGAAATTTTTTGGTTACGCTGCCTTCAGGTGAGACTCAAATTTATAATTATACTAATGGAGAAGTTTCAAAAGTTGAATTAGGCGAACATTCTGTCGAGGAGACCCTGTATCCCAATCTTATTAGCTCTAATAATATAGTTATTGATACCGTAACTCTCTCAGCTTTAATATGTGGAGCTTTAATTTTAGCAATAATGCTATTTGATGATTTATTTGGTCTAAGGGCCATCTATAGAATTGTATTTCAAGCTTTCATAGCATATTTATTTGTTGTTTTGAGTGGAGAATCTTTATTAAATCTTGGTAACCTTTTGGGAGATGGCTCAATACTTTTGGGGCCTGTCTCAACCATCTTTACAATCTTTTGTATTGTTGGTCTTATGAATGCTTTTAATATGAGTGATGGTCTTAATGGCATGTGCGCAATGCTTGGACTTATACCTCTTTCATTTCTATTGCTTTTAGGGTCTTATCATCCAGGATCTCTTTTGCTCATTGGAAGTATTATAGGGTTTCTTTTATATAACCTGGGTTACCTTGGAAAAAAACGAAGAGTATTTTTGGGTGATACAGGATCAAATCTAATAGGTTTTTGTATTGCAGTTGCCTGCATATTTTATAGTCAAGGCTATGCTCCTGCTGGAGTTGTTATAAACCCAGTGACAGCTTTATGGTTTGTTGCTATACCAATACTGGACTGTATTAGTGTTATGACATCTAGGATAATTAAAGGTGTTATGCCCTTTAGACCAGGAAGAGATCATCTTCACCATATGTTACTTGATAAAGGCTTGTCTTCTAACCAAACCCTTGTCTGCTATATCTTTGCTTCAACTCTTTTATGTTTATTTGGATTATTTTTGCAAAAATATTTTATTGCTCAAGAATATATATCATTTTTAATTTTTGTTATCTTCTCTCTTTGTTACTATGTAATTACAAGAACTGGACTAATTAAAAATGCTTAATATATTTAAAAAGAAAAAAGTATCAAAAGATACTCAAAAAAATCCTGAATTTGAAATAGAACTTATTGGCGCCGTCCTTGCTTATGAGATTGCTCGATCTGATGGTGATATTTCTGATTCAGAGCTCAATCTTTTGATTGAAGAGATAAAAAAAATATCAAAGAAAGTAAATAAAACTGATGAGGAAATATTTTCAATCATTGAAAGCTATAGTAAAGATAGCGTATCTTTTCATGAGTTTATTGCAGATATAAATAATGATTTTAGTAAAGAAGAAAAACTAACATTAATAAGTTTTCTTTGGGACGTCGCTTTTGCCGACTCTCAGTTAGATGTTGATGAAGAGCGCCTTATTAGAAGAATAGCTGATTTAATTAGAATTAAAGATGTCGAGGTTCTTAAATTAAAAGATAAGGCTAGGAATTAAAGGTATATTTAATAATCTACAAAGCTAGCATTTGCTCTTAAAAAACTCTCTGCATCTCCTCTGTTACATTCTCCTGGGTAATAATCAACATAATCATCATACAAATCATCACCTACAAAAGTGAGCATTTGAAGAAGAACTACACATTTCTCTAAATCAGTAATGTCCTTTTCATAATACAAATCACTAACAAGAGATTTAAAGGAATTCTCATCTTTATCCATTTTTAAATTCTTTCTGTTATCAAGGACCATAAAATTGGATTCTATCTCATCCAATCCATTGTATTTAGTCCATTCTTGTTTATTTGAGGATGTACCAGGCTTCCCGGTTTTTGCAAAATTTGCCCAAAAATTCATCATGTTTTTTGATAGAAAGTGTTTTGAAGGGCCTTTGGGGTATATTAAAAATCCATAATCACCAACAAGTTTATTATTGCCTGTTAATAAAGGAATTTCAGTAGCATGAGCAGCTCCAATTAATTTCTTAAAATTTGCTACAGGCCATTTTCTATGATCATCCCAATCATATCTATATGCATAGAGGTCATTATTTCCTACAGAAGCTAAACTTCTTAAAGGGTTATCTACTCCTCTTAATTTCCAGGCCCTACTTCTGTAGCTATTAAATAATTCGAATGCCGCCTCATCTTTTAATGCAACTCGAGGAACGCCCAACAAGGAACCAAAGAAAGAATACTCAAGACCAACAAAATATTCAGCAGAAGCTAGCCACAATTTGACTTCATCTTTGTTTGAGCCAGCTATTGTTGGGACAATATTGACATGATCTCTATTTGAAAGAGTTTTTTTCAAACCATCCAATGGAATTACAATATCATCATTAGTTAATAAAGGTATTTCTTGATATGACGGTCTATCTGAATAATTTATGAAGAAATCTCTAGCGTCTAATTCTTTAAGTATTTTTCTAATTTCTGTATTAGATAAATCATTTTGGGATTGAATCCCAGCTTTATCTAAAACCTTCTTTACAATTCTCTGACTTGTATGCTCGGATGTTGGAGAGGTTTTGCTTTGGCTATATGCCTTTTCTTGTGATATTGAAGTGGTGTAACCAGATTGACTAATTGCTTTATGAAAAAGTCCTTTTGCTTTTTTAGAGGCAAGTAAACTTAACACATTATGCCCCCCGGCAGACTCACCAAATATAGTTACATTACCTGGATCGCCGCCGAATAAAGATATATTAGATTTAACCCACTCTAAAGCAGCAATGATATCTAATGTTCCAAAATTTGAAGTTTTATCAACATCACCTTGTAAGTTTTGTATGGAGGGATGGGTAAACCAACCAAAAGGACCTAATCTATAATTAATTGTTATTACTATTACATTATGTTTTCTAACCATTTTAGAAAAATCATAAGTATCTTTAAGGCCAGAAGTATTTCCTCCACCATGAATCCAAAACATAACTGGTAATAGACTATCAGACTTAGTTTTGGGTGCTTTTATGTCAAGATATAAACAATCCTCAGAGCCTGAAAAAAACTCATCTCCAGCATACTCTGATCCCCCCATTCCACTTGGCTTTTGTATACAAAAATTACCAACTTTTGGTTCAATTAATTTATTCTTATTAAAATTATCTCTCGGAGCTTTCCATCTTAAATCACCAACTGGCGGTTGTGCATATGGAATATCATCCCAATTAGCAACCCCATTAATCAAAAAGCCTTGTGAAACACCTGAGGATGTCGAAATATTTAAATTTTCAGCAATCATAGCGTTGGAAATAAAGAAAAGTGTTATTAAGTATATAAATCGCATGTTTATTAGTATTTCGTTTTGTTTAAATATATATTACTTCATTAAGGTTGGTAATATTATATTAAAGCCAATTATATACGTATTTAAATATAATAATTATATATATAAAAAAATAACGGGATGTAGCGCAGCCTGGTAGCGCACTACACTGGGGGTGTAGTGGTCGTCGGTTCAAATCCGGCCATCCCGACCACAATATATAAAAAAAACACATACTTATTTTACAAATTGCATAAAAAGGTGTTTTTTGTATGCAATTGTTTAAATTTATCCTATAATCATCGAATATATCTTTATATATAATAATAACAATACAAGGTGGAGTATTAAAATGGCAAAATTTATAAAGTCAAAATTTAGAGTTTTATGGGGAACAGTATTCAGTTTTTTTGCTGGAATGTTCATGTCAACAAGTGTTACAGCCCAAGAAGCTGAAGATACCAATGATACGAATGCAGAAGAAGAAGTTAAAGAAGAGGTAGATTTAAGTCCAGGTGCTATTGCAGCAGCAGTTGCAGCTGCAGCAGCCCTTCTAGATGGAACTGGAGATGGTCCTGAACCTACAGCAGCACCTACAGCGGCTCCAACAACAGCGCCTACAACAGCGCCTACAACAGCGCCTACAACAGCTCCAACAACAGCGCCTACAACAGCTCCAACAACAGCTCCAACAACAGCTCCAACAACAGCTCCAACAACAGCTCCAACAACAGCGCCTACAACAGCGCCAACAACAGCTCCTACGGCTGCACCAACTACAACGACAACAACTACTCCGAGTACAACAACAACTACTCCGAGTACAACGACAACTACTCCGAGTACAACGACAACTACTCCGAGTACAACGACAACTACTCCGAGTACAACAACAACTACTCCGAGTACAACAACAACTACTCCGAGTACAACAACAACTACTCCGAGTACAACAACAACTACTCCGAGTACAACGACAACGACAACAGTGCCTGAGGCTACAACCACGACAACAACCTCAAGTACAACAACCACAACTACTACAAGCTCTACAGCAACAGGAACTTAGTTATTTAAAGAAAAAAAAGCAGCTTTTAGCTGCTTTTTTTTACTTTTTAAAATTTAACTAATCAAATACTTACTAAGTATTTGGAGTTCTGGTGCATTGCCTAATCAAGAAAATTAGACCAATTTTCATTAAATTCATCTAATGATGAGCCGTAGAAGGAATCAATTAATCTATTTCTAAGGTCAAGTTTTTGCGCACCATCACGTGTCATTGTTCTTAAACTAATTCCTTGTGTATCCTTACTGTAAGATTTTGAAAATATGCTCAATGGAACATGAATGTAAAATCCTTTATCGAATGATCCCTCCCCAAATTGCTCTGCAGAAACATTTGTATTTGAATACCATACACCTGCTCGCCATCCATTAGGCATTCTTCTTGACATATCTAAGGTGTAACCTTTATCACCTGCTAAGTAACTACCATAACTCCACTTTGCAAGTATATTTGTTTTGGGATGGTAATAAGCTAAATTTAGATGCTTGGTTGAAACCTTGTATTTAGATAAAGAGAATTTTTGATCGAAAGCTCTTTGTATTACTTTGTTATACTCAACACTTAAGGCAAAGCTTCCTTTAAAAGGCTTATACATAGCTTCAGTACTGAGACCTCCGTACATGCTTTCAAGATAACCAAAACTTACTTTTGTATAAAAGTTATTATATGGGGACGAAATGTGTTCTATTTCCATATTATTTATATATATATCTTTAGACCCTTCTTGCAAATAATCCACAACACGAGTCCTTACTGGTTGAAGTTGTGTATTTGGAATGGAAACCTTTTTATCAAAGTTGTCTTCAAGTATTCTTCCAAGAACTGAATAGAAAACAAGATTTCTATTAAATTGAATTTCTGTTGACGCTTTTATTCCTATACCTGTGTATAAAAATCTTTCAGGAGAACCAACATGAGTTTTTATATCTGGGTAAAGTTTATTTAAAATAACAGGGAACTTAACTTTGGGTTTAAATTCGTGATCATCATGGGAATCATTATTAGAATCCTTAACAACAGAATTTCTTTTAACAAGGATATTTGGTTTTCTATTTGCAAGATTCAAATCTTTAGTTAGGTACTGAATGCTATTAATTTTAATACCTCTATTTATATGCCCACTTTCTATATTATCAAGTTTAATATTATTGATTTTTGCTACTTCATTAGCAATGTAAGAAGCTCTTGAAGAATAAATTACTGGGTTAAAGTGGTCCTCTGATTCTATTGAAATGCTCAAAGAGCTATTATGTAAATTTGCTGTTTGAAGATACAACCTGTTTTTATTTAAATTATCTAATAAATCAAGATAAAATTCATTTTTATTAGAGGTTTGATTAAAATTATTATTTTCTATTTCTGGATTAAAATTTTTCTTCTTTTTATAATTCTTATTTCCAGTAAATCCCAATGAAAATGATAAATTCCATGTATTGCCCTTGATATAAGAAATATCTATATTTCCAATATCTTTGTATTTATAGCTTGCACCAATATTAATATCACTTTCTTTAGGCCTTACTAAAAAAGATTCCTCAGATAGACCTTCCCCACAACAAGAAAATTGAAAATAATTAAAGGTATCATGTTCAACTTTGATGCTAAGATTTTTTATACTTTTTAATTTGTACTCTAAGCCTAGAATTGGTGCTGCTGGACCTCTAAACCAAAGGTCATAAGTGGGCGTACCCCCCTTACCCAAAACCAGTGGCTTTCTAATAGAAAATTCATTTGAAATATAAGATAGTGGATTTTTGATAGAAGAAGATCCGGCAAACGTTCCCCATCCAATTCCTGATGTTAGTTTAAATGATCTAAAATTATAAGTTGTAACTATATACTCTCTTGTAAAATGACCTGTACCTGCAAAATCGTCAAGCCCTATTGCTACTCTTGGAAGTAATATATTTTTAGGCTTGTAAGAAAACTTAACATTAAAACCTTTGTCTAAAAAAAGACCTTTGGCGCCTCCCCATAAAAGATCATCTGGCCTATAATAAAAATAGCTAGCCTCCATCCAATCAAATGGTGTTACTGTTACTGTCCCTAATTTTATAAAATCACTTCTAGTAAAAGTAAAGTAAACTGATTGCTCTTCGTGTACTTCAGCTGATGGGAGATTAATTAGACCTGTGTGGCCAAGCGAGTTATAAGATGAAGAAAAAATAGAACCTGTGAAGCAAAAGTACAGTAAACATAAAATAAATAACTTATGTTTTTGCATCATTTTGCTCAATGAGCCCCTTGTAGCAGAATTAGTTTTTAATACTATTTAGAGAGGCTATAGACAAGGCCAGGCTGCTAAATATAGGAGCAATTGTTGCATAATAATTTACCCCCTCCACCTTGCCTATATGTCTAGGTACATAAATTACAGAGCCAGGGTATATTTCAGACTCTTCTGTAAGATATTTTTTTAATCCGCCTATGTGAGCTCTTTCTGTTTCTCCATTTGGACTAACAATAAATACTGAATCTTTAGATGAGTATTTAGTGAGTCCTCCAGATCTATTTATATAATCAAGCATGGTTTCTCCTTCTTTAAAAAGAACAGAGCCAGGATTTCCAACTTCACCAAATATAAAAACATTAGATGAATATGATGGTATATGGATTTGATCTCCATCAGCAAGATATATATTATCTTGCATATTTTCTTTTAATTTTGATTCATTAAACTCAACAATAACCCTGCCAAGAGGCTTGTAAGCCTGAATCTCGGATAATAAAAAACTCAAACCACTCCCACTATTGCCAAGAGCTGCGGAAGGGTTAGATGCTATAAAAGTTATTAGATTTCGATATGATTTATCTGAGAATATTGTTTCTAATTCCTTTGCACTTTTTCTTATTAATGATCCACCAAAAGAATATGCAGTATCAATATACCCACCAGACCTATTTATAATATCTAACATCCTATCTGATGAAGAGATTGAGTATTTGCCTGGATATTTAACATTTCCAGTTATATGAACTGTTCCAATTGCTTCCTTTTCGGCATAAATAGAGTCTAGATTTAGAAACTTAAATGATGAAAAGTCATTTGAATTTATTTCATATGAAATAAATTCATTATTTTCAAACCTCACCACCTTAAATAACTCTTTTCCAGATTCATTCTTTAAACCACCAGCATATTTAATTAAATCATCCAAGGTTTCGTTATGCTTCAGTTCGAATATCGCTGTGTTATTAAAACCATAACCCGCCCGAACAAGAGAGATAGCTGGACCTACATGTATAGAGTCTCCCGACATTAAAAAAGGAATATTTTCTATATTACCGAGTAATAATGCTTCATATAAATCAATATTTTGATCATCTTGGTTGTTTCTTTTTAAGGTTATATTTCTAAGCGTGCCATTATCATTTATTCCACCTACTATATTTAAAGCCTGAAGAATATTTGAGTTACCACTTAAAGTATAAATACCTGGAAATAATACATTCCCTGTTACTAAAATATTTATATCTCTGATAGAAGCAAGATTAACAACTACATCTAATCCTATAAATGACATTTGATATTTTTTTGTGATTAAATCTGTTGCTTGTTCAAAATTCAGTCCAGCAACCATCAAAGACCCAACTCCATCAATAAATATATTTCCATCTCTTTTAACTTCTACAATATAGCTTAAATTTTTTGATCCAAATGTATTAATGGTCAAGGAGTCTCCATAATCAATAATATAGTTATTGCCAAAATTTGGTTCATTAAGAGGCATAAATGAAGACTGCATTGAACTAAAAAGCTTCAATCCATATCTTTCAGAGTTATTGTCAAGGGCTTGTTGTGCTTTAAATTTTTCCCAATTATTTATAGTCTCATATTTTGATAATCTAGATGATGGTCTGCTTTGAAGATTTTTATTATTATTTTTATCTTGTTTCATTTCTGACATAAGATCAGCCTGAACTGAATCTGGAAGACTGTTTAAGAAATCTTGATCTAATTCAGAGAGGTTTCCTGCAGATTGTGATTCGATGTTATAAACTGAGAATAAAGAACATAGAATTATTAATTTAATTGAGTATGTAGTTTTCATAGGGCCTTATAAAAAGTGAACTAATTATGTGATTATATCAGTTTATTTTTTTTTTAAGACTAATTGAGGGCTTAAAAATTAATCTTTTAAAGGATTTAATTTCAAAAAATTCATTAGTTTTAGGATTTCTTCCATTGCGCGCAGGAGTTCTTTTATAATTGAAAGAACCAAAACCACTTATTTTAACATGCTTAGATTTTCCATTATCTTTTATCAGTTCCAAAATTGAATCTAATATTTCTATGGAGTCTTTACGAGAGATATTAACATCTTTAATTATATTATTTGATATGTCTTTTTTAATTATACTCATAAAAATTATATTCCAGGGACTTCAACACCTTCGATTTTGATTGAATCATCTATTATTTTATTATAAATAAGTTCTATTTGATCTGATGTCATGGTTGTTACATTAGATTGAAAAATGAATCTAAAGCCTATTTTAATCTCTTCCTTTTTTTCATTCTGAAAGTAATCAAATACATATACTTGCTTTATAAAGCTATCTTGATAATTAAGTAAAAGGCTCTCGAGTTCTTGAACTTTACTGAAATCTTTAATTGAGTAAGAAATATCTGTATAAGATGATGGAAGCTCTGATATAGGTTTATATTTATTGAATTTAATGGGCGGTTTTGATAATTTCTTATAATTGAGAACATCATCGGAAAAATTATCAATATCTATTTCCATGCTTACGATTTCGTTCTTTATTTTTGTATTCAATGAATCTCTTGGAAGTGTTTTAATATCAAATGTCATATTTAATGAAATTTCTTTAAATAATTTTATTAAATACTTCTTATCAATTCTTTTTGAGAAATCTTTATAGTTTAATCCTATTCTACCACTAGCCACAATCGATAGCTTTCTTTTTTTATGAATGCTATTTTTTTTTGAGGAGTAAATATCTGAAATCTCAAATAACTTTACTGAATCTTTTTGCCTCTTTTCGTTATACAAAAGATTTGCTACTAAGGAATTAGTTATGCTGGTTCTTAAAAATTTTCTATTTGAGTCTAGTGGGTTATCAACCTTGATTGAATCTTCTGATTCAAATTTCTCAAATGGAGAATTTATAACCTCATAAAAACCATGATCTAAAAGAAAAAATCTTAATTTATTTTCAATATCTTTGTAATTTGTTTTCTCATTTTTTGGAATACTTATCTCTGATTTTGGGATGTTGTTATAGCCCATAACTCTTGCCACCTCTTCTGCTAAATCATTCTGCGTTTTAACATCGCTTCTAAATGATGGAACTTTAATGATGTCTTTCTCAATATCAAACTGTAATTTAGAAAGATAATTTAAGTACTCATTTTCAGTTATATTAATTCCAATAATTTGATTTATTTTTTGAACATTAACTGGTAACTGATGAATTGGATTATCTTTAAATTTATAGGAAATAATAGACATCTCTTTTATATTGGTATGTTCACCAATAAGCTTAATAAATCTTCTGAGTACCTTTTCATGACATTCAGGATCAACACCCCTTTCAAATTTGTGAGATGCTTCAGACTGAATATCATACTTTAGAGATTTGCCTATAATTGCTTCTGGTTGAAAAAATGCACATTCAACAATTACTGTCTTTGTCTTGGTTGAGCAAGACGTACTATTTCCACCGACTATACCTGCAAGATTGATAACATTATCGTTCAATGAAAAAACTGCATTTTTACCTGTAAGAGTAATTTTTTTATCAAACAATGTTTCAAATTCTTCATTTCTTTCTATTTCATGGAATAGAAGCTTGCCACCCATTTTATTCGCATCATAACAATGAGTTGGCTGCCCTGTTTCATAAGACAAATAATTAGATACATCTGTAAAAAAATTATTTTTATTCAAAGCTAGGTCAGTAAAATAATTATCTAATGCATTTTTATATGTTTCTGGAACTTGGTCTATTTCTAATTTAAGAAATGATATTTGTGAGCAAATACTTTCAGATAGGTTTTCAAAATCTATTTGGAGATCTTCTAGCTTTTCCATGTAGATCTCTTGATTAAAATCAACTGTATAAAAAACTGATAAATCCCTAAGCAATCCATTCAAAGAAAGGCAATCTCCTCTGTTAGGAGTAAACTCCATATCAAAAATACCACTATCAATTTCATGCTCATGCCCAAGTTGAAACAAACTATCAGAGATTTGCTCAATAGTAGGATTTTCTTTAATATATTGAGATAAATGACTGTATGCTATTTTCATTTAAACTGACTCAAAAAATCTAGATTAGACTTATAAAACTCTCTTATATCTGTTACTCCATGCTTAAGCATAGCAATTCTTTCAATACCAAGGCCAAATGCTAAGCCACTATATTTATTAGAATCTATGTTGCAATTTTCTAGTACAATTGGATTAACTACTCCGCACCCTAGAATTTCAAGCCATTTACCCTCTTTGGATAATATATCAACTTCAGCTGATGGTTCCGTGAATGGAAAGTATGAGGGCCTGAATCTTAATTCAACATCTTCACCAAATAGTGAGTAAATAATTTTATAAATTAAATCTTTCAGCTGCGCAAAACTTACATTCTCATCAACATATATACCCTCAACTTGATGGAACATTGGTAAGTGAGTTGCATCATCATCCTTTCTGTAAACTTTTCCACCAGAAATAAAAGCTAATGGTGGTTTTTTTTCAAGCATACCTCTTATCTGAACTGGAGATGTATGAGTTCGAAGAAGATTTGATTTATTTTCAATATAAAAAGTATCATGCATCTGCCTTGCAGGATGAGATTTTTTGATATTAAGCATATCGAAATTAAATTCTTCCGTTTCAATTTCAGGCCCATCAACAATTTCAAAGCCGAAGGAAACCAATAGACTCATGATGGAGTCTTTCATGTGGTTTATTGGATGAAGAGAACCCCTATCTTTAGTTATCTCAGGGGGGATGATGTCTTTATGATCTGGCATTAAACCAGTATATCTAGCTAGTAGCTGTTTTTACAATCTTCTCAAAAGTTGTATTATCAGTAATAGCTATATCAGAAAGAATTTTTCTATCTAAAACAATATCTTTTTTAGCTAATGAATTTATAAGTACAGAGTATGAGATACCAAGCTCCCTAGCTCCTGCATTAATTCTTGCTATCCAAAGTGCCCTAAATGCTCTTTTCTTGTTTTTTCTATCTCTAAAAGCATATTGTAAAGATTTAATATTAGACTGTTTAGCAGTTCTAAATAATCTACTTCTAGCACCATAATGCCCTTTGGTAGCACTAAGTACTTTCTTATGTTTTGCTTTTGCTGTTACTGATTTGGTAGTTCTTGGCATGATTTATCTTCTTATTAATTTTGAAGCCATTTTAAGAACTATACCTGATAGTTTGTTTAAGCCTCTGTTATGTCTTTTTCTTTTAGTAGATTGTTTAGTAAGGATATGATTTCTGTTTGCACTTTTGCTCTTAATAGAAGTACCTGTCTTCTTAAAACGCTTAGCAGCTCCAGAATGTGTTTTTAGCTTATATCCCATATTATTCTTCTTATAAAAAATTTATATTTATTTCTTTTTCAGAGGAGAAAGAACCATTAATAACTGCCTTCCTTCCAATGAAGGCTCTTGGTCTACTTGAGCTATATCTTCAAGCTCATCTCTCAATCTATTCAACAGATTAAGACCCATATCACTGTTCAATATTTCCCTACCTCTAAAACGGACGCTTATTTTAGTCTTATCTCCGTCAAGAATAAAGCTTTTAACCTTTTTTAATTTAATATTATAGTCGCCTACATCTGTAGAAGGTCTAAATTTTATTTCTTTTGTG
>Ga0206131_10003748_pt1 | contig 17262 bp, 10 predicted proteins | sample Helgoland_Spring_FD_148636 | JGI IMG/M metagenome (GOLD analysis project Ga0206131, IMG submission 148636) | Pelagic subsurface seawater microbial communities from Kabeltonne, Helgoland, North Sea - Helgoland_Spring_Bloom_20160517_1 | ecosystem: Environmental > Aquatic > Marine > Epipelagic ...
CTTAGGAGCTTAGCATTTATATTTTGCTGAAGGTTGTTGGTAGTTAAATACCTATAACTATCAATCTCGTATAATGCATCATCGTATTTATAATTCTCCACTAATCCTAAGCAGTAATAATACCAGATGACTGATTGATTAGGGAAGTACAAAAGGGCATTCTCTGATCGCTCAAGTAGATTTTTTGATTGCCCATCATTATGATAGGCATACAGCATATGCTCCCAAACGACAAGTAGATTTTTCTTACTCTTTAAACAGTTTTCATAGGCTTTGATGGCCTCTTTATATTCACTGGAATAAAAGTATATATCTCCTTTGATAGACTGTACTTTTGCCTCGGACGGGTATCTTTTTTCTAATAGAGGTATCGCTTCTAGAAGAATACGTTTTGATTCTTGGTTGTCGTTATTAACGAACTCTGTTAGGAATGGAATTAGTTCTTTAATTTTTTGATCTAGGCTTAATTGATCGGATTCAATAGTGGCATAAAGCGGGTTGCCTTGAGTCATATCATTTGGCTTAAGGTATTTTCCCAAACCAGATATTTCCAATAGTGAATTTTTTTCACCAGGGAAAGTACTATTAAACTGATCAATGCCTTTCTTTACTTTTTCACTGTCATTACGATCCACATAAAATGCAATCAATTGCAAATGAATTTCTGATTCTCTCGGAAAGTCTTCTAGAGCAGTCTTCAGGATTTGCTCCGTCTTTTTTGACTTACCCATTTTCATGTGTATTCCAGCTAATTTCAGCATCAAATCGGGTGAAGCTCCGTAGGTGTCTATTCTTTCTTGTAGAGCATTTACAGTCAGATCATATTTTTCTTGATGGGCTAATATAGCTATCCAGTGGTTGAAATAAAGCTCATTCTGTGGTTCTAATAAATAGAGTTTTTTAGCATATACAATTGCTTCAGACATCATACCTTCTTCAAGTAGTAGATCAATAAGATGTTCAAAGAAAAAGGAATTTTGACTATCGTACAGGACTGCTTTTCGAGCGTATTCAATGCCTTCATTCTTGTTCTCTAATCCTAGGTAAGTTCTACTAATCTGAAAGTTTAGCGTAGCATTTTCTTTGTCCTCTTTTAGTAGTTTAAGAAAGGTCTCATTGGCTTCTTCATATTTATCGAGTACAAGAAGCATAGAAGCTTCAATAAATGAAGCTTCATTCTTTTCATCTTGTGAAATCCCTTGCTGAGACCAAAGGTTCGCTGAATAGAATAAGGTAAGGCCCGAAATAAGTAAAAGCTGTTTTATGGTCATTCACTATAATTTGTATAATCTCCTAAACTCAAAATTCGTGGTTTTGCCTCAAAGTTGGCTTTGTTACCAAGCATTGAATCTTCAGCTATAACATTCTTGACTACTGAATCATTTTGTATAAGGCTATTTTTAATAACGCAATTTTCAAGTTTAGAGTTTTCTCCCAAAGATACATATGGACCTACAACTGAGTTGGAAATATGGGCATTTGGACCGATATAGCAAGGCTCAATAATAGTTGATTGCTCAATAGTTGCAGTTGAATCTATTAGATGCTCCGAATCCTTTTTGATATCTAGTATTCTTTGATTAGAATAAACCACAAAATCTTTATTTCCGCAGTCTAACCATTCGTCTATGATTGCAGGCTTGAATACAGCCTTATCTTCTTTTAGATTCTCTAATGCGGAAGTCAGTGAATATTCTCCTTTTTGTTTGATGTCATTATCAACCAGGTATTGTAATTCTTTTTTCAGTCGTTTTCCATCTTTGAAATAGTAGATTCCAACGATTGCTTTATCTGATACGAAAACGGGTGATTTTTCTATGAATTCGATGATCTTGTTGTTTTCATCTGTTTGAACAACTCCGTAAGCTGAAGGGTCTTCAACCGTTTTTACCCAGATCAATCCGTCTTGAGCTTCTGGATCAAAGGAGAAGTCTGCTCTGAAAAGTGTATCGGCGAATGCTATAAGGCAGTTTCCATCTAGGCTATCGGCAGCGCAGAGTATAGCATGTGCAGTTCCTAAAGGTTGGTCTTGATGGTATACTGTCCCTTTTGCTCCAAGACTTTCAGCGATTTCAACTAGATTTTCTTCAACTTCTTGTCCAAAGTCTCCAATTATAAATGCGATTTCGTCGATTTGACCTTTAAATGAACTAGAAAGATCTTCCACGATGCGTTGGACAATTGGCTTGCCAGCAATAGGAATAAGTGGTTTCGGTACAGTTAGAGTATGGGGGCGAAGACGGGATCCTCTTCCGGCCATTGGAATGATTATTTTCATTTTTTATTCCTTTAGAAGGTTCTAATAATAATAAGGTGAATTCTAGAATATGTAATTGGTTAAAAAGCACAATAATTAAAGAAAAGAAAAGTCAGCACGGAATGATTTGCACCGACATTTCTTGTTTATTCTACAATGGTCAATTTCATCATGTTAGTTCTGAATCTTCTATGAAGTGGCATAGAGCCTGTATTGATCACTATATCGTCTTTTTGAACAATGTTTTCTTTCTTTAATACGGATGTTACATCATTTATAGTATCATCAGTCGTTGTGAATTTATCATAATAAAAGCATTGAACACCCCACACTAAACTAAGTGTTGACAGCATATGCATACGATCAGAAAATATTATGATTTTTGCCTTAGGCCTAAACGATGAAACTTTAAAGGCTGTGTATCCTGAACTAGTCATTCCCACAATTGCTTTTGCATCTACTTGATTGGCTGTTTCTGCAGCATTTTGACATACAACATCTGACAAGAATGTTCTAGACTTATGAGAAGGTACTGGCTTTTTATCTTCAACAAAGCTATGTTTCTCAGCCTCCTGAATAATCTTCTTCATTGCTTGAACCACCTTTGCGGGGTGTGCTCCCACCGAGGTTTCTCCACTGAGCATTAGTGCATCAGCGCCGTCAAGTACTGCATTTGCAACATCTGTGATCTCAGCTCTTGTAGGACTAGGGTTTGTGATCATGCTATCCATCATCTGTGTCGCAACGATAACTGGTCGAGCTCTTTGGATACACTTTCTTATGATATCTTTTTGGATAACTGGAAGCTGTTCCATAGGCACTTCAATTCCTAAGTCACCTCGAGCAACCATAATAGCATTTGAATACTTTATGATCTTATCTAATTCTTCTACAGCTTCTGGTTTTTCAATTTTTGATATGATCTTTGCAGGATGGCCTTTTTCATCGATTCTGCGTTGTAGATCTATTAGGTCATCTGCTGATCTTACAAATGACAATGCGATCCAGTTGACAGGTTGCTTGAGGATGAATTCAAGATCTTTTAAATCTTTTTTAGTTAAACTAGGGAGTGAGATTTTTGTATTGGGAAGATTCACACCTTTATTAGAGGATAGTATTCCACCAAATAAAACTTTTAATTTTACGGTGTCTATTTTATTTGTCTCAACAACTTCAAGAACAAGTTTGCCATCATCCACAAGGACTTTCTCTCCTGGCTCTACATCTCTTGCGAAAAGCTCGTAACTCATGAAAATCTTTTTCATAGTTCCTACACACTTCTCGTTGGTGAAGGTTAGAATATCGCCTTCTTTTATCTCAAGTCCGTTGTTTTCAATCTGTCCAACACGAAGTTTAGGTCCCTGCAAGTCAGCTAGGATACTAATATGTAGTCCGTGCTCACGATTAATTCGTGTTATTTTTTCAATGGTATTCAAATGGTCATCGTGTGATCCATGTGAAAAATTTAGTCTGAAAACAGATACTCCATTGTGCACCAATTCAAGTAATTTTTCATAGGATGACGAAGCAGGTCCTACGGTAGCTACTATTTTGGTGTTCAGGTCGTTATTGAAAGCCATATGTTGTTTTTCGAAAAAATTAAAAAAGGATTGGCTTGTGTTTGGCTAGAATTTAGGTCAAATATAGTATTTGTTGGAATAGTTTAGATATGATTTTTGTGTAAATAAACCTAAAAAATCGCCTAAACAGCTTTTAAAGTTCATGTATATGAAAAAAAAGTGCTAAAACTTTGGTTAGGATTATAACTATAAGTTAATTTGCAGAACATTTTGTAACTCAATAAAGTTAAGTGCATATGTCTAATATTGCAGAAAAAATTACAAACATCATTGTTGACAAATTAGGAGTTGATGCTGCTGATGTTAACCCAGATGCAAACTTCACAACTGACCTAGGAGCTGACTCTTTAGATATTGTTGAGTTGATCATGGAATTTGAGAAAGAATTTGATCTTTCTATTCCAGATGAGCAAGCGGAAAAGATTCAGACAGTTGGAAACGCAATTGATTATTTGAACTCACAAATTCAAGGATAATCCGTGTTTTCGGAACGAAATACCACAAACTAATTTAATATTGGTTTGTGGTTTTCTTTTTTCTATACTTTCTTTTGATTCAAAAAAAAGCAATATGAGAAGAGTTGTGATTACTGGTATCGGTGCAGTAACCCCTATTGGTAACGATATCCCTTCCTTTTTACAAGGACTTCAAGACGGTAAAAGTGGCGCAAATTTGATCACAAAATTTGATGCTGAGTTGTTTAAGACAAAATTTGCCTGTGAACTGAAGGACTTTGATTACACTACAAGACTTGATAAGAGAGCTGCCAGAAGAATGGACGATTTTACAGTCTATGGTATGGTGGCTACAGCTGAGGCTATGGAGATGAGTGGTATCGATCTTGAATCCATTGATCTCGATAGAGCTGGTGTAATCTGGGGAGCAGGTATTGGCGGCCTTAAAACATTAGAAACAGAAGTTGCTGCATTTTCCACTGGGAATGGTACTCCAAGATTTAATCCGTTCATGATACCGAAAATGATTTCTGATATCGCAGCGGGTTATATTTCAATTAAATATGGATTCCGAGGTGTCAACTACAGTACTGTCTCAGCATGTGCGTCTTCGACGCATGCTCTGATCAATGCTATGGATACCATACGGGCAGGAAGAAATGATATTATCATCGCTGGTGGATCTGAGGCTTGTGTAACTACTACAGGAATGGGTGGTTTCAACGCAATGAAGGCCTTGTCTACAAGAAATGACGATTTTGAACGTGCATCACGTCCTTTCGATTCAACAAGAGACGGTTTTGTTCTTGGCGAAGGAGGTGCTGTTATGATTCTTGAAGAATATGAGCACGCTAAAAAGCGTGGTGCTACTATTATTGCAGAACTTGCAGGTGGAGCAGCTACAGCTGATGCTCACCATATTACGGCTCCACATCCAGAAGGTTTGGGTGCAGCCAATGTAATGCATTTAGCAATAAAAGACGCAGGATTGAATCCTTCTGACATAGATTACGTTAATGTTCACGGTACATCTACTCCATTAGGAGATATTGCTGAGGTAAAGGCTATTCAAAAGGTTTTTGCTGATGCAGCTTATGACATGAACATTAGTTCTACAAAGTCAATGACAGGTCACTTACTTGGTGCTGCTGGAGCAGTAGAGGCTGTGGCAGGTGTACTAGCCATGCAAAACAACTTTATACCTCCGACAATCAATCATGAACATATTGATCCGGAGATTGATTCAAAGTTGAATTTGACACTTAATTCACCCCAAGAACGCAAGGTTGATGCTTTTCTAAGTAACACCTTCGGGTTTGGTGGGCACAATGCCTCTGTTGTCGTTAAACGATTCAAGGGCTAAAAAAAGCTGTTTAGGTAACGTAGGTAACAAAAATTATCTAAACAGCCTTTTTTTATTATCAATATAGAAATATATTGATTACGAAATATTGAAAAAAACAAACTGAGAAAGTTTTGGTGAGAATAATAAGAAAGCTGTACAATAAATTTATATCCGAAGACAAAGATTTAGTTAAGAGGTTGTACCCAATAATTGGGTTCATTCCTGTCAACATGGAGATTTTTAAAATTGCTTTTTCTCACAAATCTACTCCTGCAGAAAAGTCCTCTGCTGTTACCAATAACGAACGATTAGAATATTTAGGAGACGCTGTACTTGGTACTATTGTTGCTGAATATTTATTCAAGAAATACCCAACTGAGAATGAAGGGTTTCTCACCAAGATGAGATCCAAAATCGTTAAGCGTAAATCTTTGAATAAGATCGGAGAAAAGATGGAATTAGATATCCTTCTTTCCAAATACAATAAAACTAGATTGAGTAATTCAATGCTAGGTAATGCAGTAGAGGCCCTAGTTGGCGCTGTTTACCTAGAGAATGGTTATGATGGTACTATGAACTTTGTAGTCCGTAAGATCCTTAAGAATTATATTGATGTGGATGAGTTGGAGACGACCGATGATAATTACAAAAGCCAGCTATTAGAATGGTGTCAGAAAAATGGCAAGTCCGTATCCTATAGACTTGTAGCACGATATAAACTTGACAAAAGAGATCGTTTTAAAGTAGCAGTTATGGTTGATAACCAGAAATTTGGTACTGCTGACGACTATAACAAAAAAGCTGCAGAACAAACTGCTTCTCGTGAAGCACTGATTAAGATCGGTGTAATGATTCCTGTCCAAAGTTAAACTTACCTTTCTTTGTAAGCCCACATACAATAGTAAATATGTAGAAAAAAACGTATTGTTTTTTTTTATGAATGTAAAGTGCTTATTTTATTATACTTCCAGAATAATTTTAAAAATTACCGATAAATGGGTAACTTAATGTATTGAATCTCATTACGTTGTACCCCTTGAATAGCACTCATTTTAATACTACATTTGAACTATTAACAAAAACTATTGGCATGAACATCCCGTGTATCCTGTATATCCCATGCAGATAAACGGCCAAAAACTATTCTAATGGAACAAACACAAACAAATATTTTGATCGCAGACGATCATCCTGCAGTTCGTATGGGTCTCGTATCTCTTCTTAAGCACAAACCCAATTACAAAGTGATTGGTCAAGTTGGCAATTCTAATGAAATTCCAAAGTATTTATCTTCCATCAAAACAGATCTTTTAGTACTAGACTTAAATATGCCTGGTCAGGATTATTCAGTTACAATTTCTGAAATGCAACAAAACCATCCAGGTGTTAAAATTCTTGTATTTTCTGGTTATTTCGATAATGATCTAGAAAAAAGACTTAAAAAGATAGGTGTAGATGGTTATGTAACCAAAAACATTCATCCGTCAAGAGTTTTAGATTTACTCGTTGATGTTGTGGATGGAAAGAAATGTTTTATTTCAGATGAACTAGCAGAGAAAGCTAGTCTAGAAAAACAAATTTCAGACAAATTTAAAGACAGTTTTTGTAAAAGGCTCGGTATATCAAAGAGAGAGCAAGAAATACTTATCCTTATCAGTAAGGGTATGACAAGCCAAACTATCGGAAAGGCGCTTTTTATAAGTAAATATACGGTAGAAACACACCGCAAGAATATCTTACGAAAACTGGATATGAATTCAAGCACCGAACTTGTAAAGTTCGCAATTAAACAAGGACTTGTGTAACTACACAAAGAAGTCAAATTATAATCTCAGTACACAAGAATTTATACCAGGAACGCCTTTGCTTAATGTAAAGGTGTTTTTTTTATTCTATGGTAAATCGCTGTGAAAGTACTTTGGGAATCTGAAGGATATAATCTCCAGACTCTTTAGGAACAGGAATATAGTATATATTTTGTCCAGATTGTACCCTGTAGCTGTTTGACCAAACAACTTCAGAAACAGCATTGAAAAGATTAATCGTTAAGTTATTTGAAACTGGACTTGTTATACTCAGTTTTGCCAAATCAAATCCTGATTGTACATCAGACTCATAGAAAAAAGCTTTGGTCTGAAAGCTAGAACGACTAGGTTTTAGGTTGAATGTTTTTGTATAGCTACATCCTTCAGATCCCTCAAATTTTACAGTATAATAATCAGGGCTTAGCTTTTCAATACGTTGTCCTTTTGAGCCAGATTGCCACACCCAATTAGATTTCGACATATTTACTCCATATACATTGGTGATTTCAATTACTCCATCTGCAGTAGAATTTGAGCTGGGTGATTTTACGAAGTATTCAAGACCTAGATGCCCATTAGACTCAATTTCATAACCTGCGGTTACTTTACAATTGTTGTCATCAATAACTTCTACATAATAGTCTCCAGCACTTAAGTGCTCAGTTTTAGCCGACCTCGAATCATTGTTCCAGTAATAGTAATATGGCTCTTTGCCTCCTTCCACATTGATTTCTATGGAGGCATCAGATCCATCTAAGCAATTCAATGGCTTTAGAGTTTTGAGCTTGATCTCTGGCTTTTCAGGAACCTTGAATATAATTGGTTCAGATTCTAAGGTACATTTTCCTTTTGCTTGAATTTTATAACTATAAATTCCTTCAGGTAGGTTCTTTCTAGTTAAGCCAGTAGCTCCATCGTTCCAAATAACCATATCTGAAAAAATATTTTGATCAGCATGGATAGCAATGTAACCACTCTTAGGCTTGTTACACGTTGGTTGCTTTATCTCTGTATTGTTTATTGGGATTGAACGCTCTTTATCCTCAAGAATTCTTCCTTCCTCTAGGTGTATGGAAATGTTTTCGCTAGCCTTGTTTAAGACATGTATATTACTCGGATAATCTGAAAAACGTATAGCAGCATTTGGAGTCTGTTCGATTACCTTAAAAATCAATTTGGCAAAAATCAATTTCCCATGCTTTGCTTGTAGTTTTCTCTTATCTATGCAGGTAAATCCTAATAGGCCGTCACTTATCTGGTTAGTATTGAAGTATTCCATGTGTTTCTGCTTACCAATAGAGTCTTTTATCTCCAATAATTCCAGCTCACTTGGATTCCAGCTTATACTAAATTGGATACCTTGTATACCATCTTCCAATGATCCATAGAGCTCTACTGTTTTTGTTTCTCCCAGGCCACAAGAGTTCACTTTGCTCATCGAGAGTATATTATTTATGCTTGGTGAAGTAGATTGTTTCTCTTGGTCTAGATCTCCTTTTACAACAAGTATGAAGTCCTGTTCTATATCTTTTTTAACTTGGTTAATCGTATAGGTATTCTCAGGAGTGAAAAACCCTTTACTTGAATTAAGTGTTTTCCAATCTTCCTTTGACATTATAGAATATGCTGTCTTTGCGGAGAAGCCTGCACGTTCTCCTTTTACGAGTTTGAAAAGATACTCATAGTCATATTTGTCAACTGAACCGTTGTTGTCCATATCGGCCGCATGCAACAACATATCGTCTTCAATCGGGTTTTCTCCCGAAAGGTGTTCTTTTAATCGGATAAGGTCATTAATATTTAGATAAGGAAGGTCCTCAGCGGCAAAAGAGAAACCGAATGCAATATCTCTGCTTCCCCCTTGTAGTGGGATACTAAATGATCCGAACCTTGAAGCTCTATGTCCCTCAATGTCTTGATTGATATCTTTGATTCGAATCCGATCTAAATGTTCAGGATAATTTGATGCTATATTTCCCTTAAGCCAAAAGTTTAGGTTTTTTAGGTCTTTTTTAAATCCACCGCTTCCAGAACTATTAAGGTCTTTAATAATGAATTCAACATAATTAAAGCGATTGGAAATTACGATTCCTCTGTTCTTTGCGTTTGAATACTCAGTGAGTTTGACAATATCTTTGTCAAGATCATGAGAAAATGGATGTGTATTTGATCCTTCTAAGGTATAAAAGCTAAGCTGATCTATTTCAGGAGATGTATAACCTAATTCTTGAAAAGATGCCTTCAAGTCATTGATATCTTGCTTACTGAAATAAAATCGAACTTTATAATTCGTTTCTTTCTCCGTCTCTGGAGCATCAATCCTCCAATATCTGTTCATTGTAAAGAAAGCGGTATTTTCTTTTATGAACGATGGGGAATATTCGTGTGCTGATAATCCATAGGCACTTAGTAGGCCACAACTTACTTCTGTGTTCTGTGGAAGTGCTTCCCCATTAGCAGGTTTTATTGATAAAAGTATGTTGTTTGTTTCAGCCTCGTAAAAATGACTCCAACCTTTTTCATCTTTGAGGTAAGTTGATGATCTAAGAAGCTTACCTGCTTTTTCTAAAATTGAAAATTGGTTGATGACATCACTCTCAGGTAGGTGCTTGCCTTGAATTGCAGTAAATGCAATTAATAGAATTGGTATAAGGTAAAAATATCGTTTCATTTTAGTTGTCATGTGCTATGTGATAGGAACAATGTAAATGTTTGAGTATTTGATATTCATAGCATTTACAAGTTAAGGGTTATACGTATCTGTAAGACACTTACATATGACAAAGGCACCTATGTGCAAATGTTAAATAATATATAAAAAAAACAAATTGAAAGGAATGTAACATTTACTACATCCATTCTTTTTTAGAGTTTTCAACCTGGAATATCACGAAATCCCTAAGGTTTTCAGCCTCTGAAAGGTTTATGAAAGGGATGGTCATAGAGCCTGCTGCAGAATAAAGCAATACATTTGTCAGCTGTCTTCTTTTTTGTATTGGACTTTGTTTTAGACCTATGCTTTGAATATTTTTCCATTCCATCATAGCTCCTTTGTGTGTGAGAACCCCTTGGTCAATCCTAATACCTTCTTTATAGATACTTATCTTAAAGTTTCTGTAGTAAAAAATAGACCAGAATATTGAAAAAAGAATCCAAATAAAACTGATGATTATACCTCTTAATAATTGGTCAAGGTTGCTTATCATTATTATGAAAAGCGGAAGGAAGGTCATTGCTAATACCTGTCTGATTATAATAAGTTTACTCACTTTTATTTCCTGGTAGCTACTTGTATCAATAGATGGGAATACATTTTTTGCAATACTAAAAATACTGCTAGGATTTAATCCTGGTACAAAGATTGATTTTTTAATATTCACTATTATACTTGAGGCCTGAAATATATTCAGATTTGCTAGGCTTAGCTTTCGTTGTAAGTAATTTGATGACCATCTTAACATCTGAATCTTAGACAAGGATATTGTAGTTTGTTTTTTATTCAACAAACCTTTAGTGAGCTTGTATCCTTTTCTAGAGAAGATCAGTTTTAGATCAAAATTTTGCAAAACTACAACTAGAATAGATCCAAGGATAGAAAGTATCAATAGAATAAGCAGTAGGATTAGAGACGCATAGAAACCGCTTCGCTCGATAACTCCATAGGATTCTTCGATGAAGTTGTCTGTCGCCTTTTCAAAGATTTCGCTGATTTCCCCATAAATTGTAAATCCAAAGGCAACAATAATACCCGCAGTTCGAAGGTGGTTTTGTACCAAGCCAATTTTAAGCAAATCTAGTATCTCTAAACGATGTAAGGTTATTTCTTCAACTTCTTCAGTATAGGCCTCGTCCATTTCTGGTTTGAGCTCACCACGTTTTAGGTATAGAAATGATCGCAGCTTTTCTGCATCCTTTAGTGTAAGTGCATCTATATGAATTTCCTTGTTTGCACTGCCTGCCGTATCTATATCAAGTTGAACGACATTAAAGATCTTATGAAGTGGATTCTGTGAGAAATCTATAGTCTGGATTCGTTCAACTGGAATCGATATATTACTTTTTACTAGCCAGCCTTTTCGTATATGAAAGTGGGTGTTATCTACAAAATAGAAGAATCTATAATAGGACATTATGGAGCTGACAGCAGATACAATACTGATTGCAATAAGCGCTATACCCACATAGTCGATTTTTTCGCCCTTGGGGTTAAGTATCAAAACGATAAGGATGGGAAGGGATTGCCTAAGGATAAGTCTTATGACTTTGTACAAAATGAGTAGAATGGCAACCGGTGACTGTCTTTTTGCCTCCTTAAATTCATTCATTTGTATTCCTTTTTAAGGTGCCTGTTTTATCTCCAATTAATTGTTTTAGGCGAATTGCATCTTCCATAGATAGCCCCGGAATAGTTAAGTCACTAGATTGACCTCCTGCAGTGAATATTCTTAATTTGCCGATATTAAAATAGCGCTCCAATGGACCTTGGTGAACACTAGCATGCTGTATCCTGTTGAAGGGAATAATCATTCTTTTGGTCCAGAAGAAACCTTGTTGGAAGTATATATCTTTTGCACGAAGAATATATCCTTCTACATTATATTGTCTGCGTATAAGCCAAAGGTTGAATAATAGAAGGCTTATAGGTAAGATTAGCATGAACAGAAATATTGTAATCTGAAGTGGCAGAGCAACTAGGCCAAAAGTAAGAATACAGCCTGACATAAGCCCATAAAATCCAATGCCGTTAATTGATCTAACCTTAATGAATTTTTCATTCAACAGGGTAATGTCTTCCAAGTCAATTAGTGGAAGATTATCGACTTTCATTATTTCGTTAGAAAATTCACTCTCCATATTTGTGTTCAATACTATTGATTAAGCATCTCTACCTTCTTGAAGGCTATCTAGAAATGATTTTGCTGATTTTAAATTACTAATTCCCTCTTTAATAATGATTAGATTCTTTGGACTTTGTTTAAATTTTAGTCCAAGTTTATATCCATCCTTTACGATGAAATCAAACAACTTTTTAAAGAATTCCGTTTCATAATAAAGGGACTGTGGATTTTCAACGAAGAAGCAACGCATTTTTCCATTCTTCAGAATTATGCGTTCAAAGCCTAAGTCTTTACAAATCCATCTGAGTTTTAGTCCATCAAATAATTCATATACCTGAGTAGGCAATGGCCCAAAGCGATCCGTCAATTGAACGCCAAATTGCTCCAGCTCTTCTTGAGATTTCAAGTTGTCCAATTTGGTATAAAGATTAAGCCTCTCCTGTATATTGGCAACATACTCATCTGGAATCAACATTTCAAAGTCAGTCTCCACATGTACATCCTTCACGAATGATTTCTTGGACTCCATTTCCTCTTTGAATAGATCTTTAAATTCCCGTTCCTTAAGCTCTTGAATAGCTTCAGCAAGAATCTTTTGGTAGGTCTCGTAGCCTATCTCATTCATAAAGCCACTTTGCTCTCCACCCAGCATGTTTCCTGAACCTCTTATGTCTAGATCTCGCATGGCAATATTGAATCCAGAGCCAAGATCACTAAATTCTTCAAGTGTTTTCAGGCGCTTTCTTGCCTCTTGAGTTAAGGTAGACATTGGAGGACAGAATAGATAACAGAAAGCCTTTTTATTCGATCGACCCACACGACCTCTTAGCTGATGCAAGTCGCTCATCCCAAATTGATGCGCATTATTTATGATAATGGTGTTGGCATTTGGAATGTCAAGACCCGTCTCAATAATATTCGTGCTTATAAGGACATCGTGTTTTTTGTCAATAAATTCAAGAAGAACCTTTTCCAAATCTTTGCTTTCCATCTGGCCATGTGCAACGGCAATATCAATATCTGGACATAGTTTTTTGATCATAGTAGCTATATCCATCAAGGATTTAACTCGGTTATGAACGATGAATACCTGTCCACCTCTATTTACTTCATAGTAAATAGATTCTTTGATAACTTTATCGTTGAATACTCGAACTTCAGTATGAATAGGTTGTCTATTTGGCGGTGGAGTTCGAATGACAGAAAGGTCTCTAGCTGCCATCAATGAGAACTGAAGTGTCCTTGGTATAGGTGTGGCAGTGAGCGTCAAGGTGTCAACGTTTACTTTTATATTTCTTAGTTTTTCCTTTGCCGAAACCCCAAATTTTTGTTCTTCGTCAATGATCAATAATCCAATATCTTTGAATTCAACAGCCTTGTTTAAAATGGAATGGGTACCAATCAATATGTCTAATTTACCTGCTTTAAGATTCGCATAGGTTTCTTTTTTCTCTTTGGTTGTTTTGAATCGATTCACATAATCTACAGTTACACCAAAAGACCCTAATCTATTATTGAAGGTCTTAAAATGTTGGAGAGCAAGGATGGTAGTAGGTACCAAAATAGCGACCTGTTTACCGGAGACAACAGCCTTGAATGCAGCACGGACAGCAATCTCTGTTTTTCCGAATCCTACATCACCACAGATTAGCCGATCCATAGGGTGTGGCTTTATCATATCCCCTTTTACATCGTTAGTAGCTGTTAATTGATCAGGTGTATCTTCATAAATGAAAGATGCTTCTAGTTCGTTTTGTAGATAACCATCTACATCGAAGGCAAATCCAGGCGAAGCTTTGCGCCTTGCATATAATTTGATCAATTCAGCTGCAATGTCCTTAACTCGTTTTTTGGCTTTTGACTTGGTGTTTTTCCAGGACTCTGAACCCAATTTATTCAGAGAAGGAATGGTGCCGTCTTTACCCGAGAATCTGGATATTTTATGTAAAGAGTTGATACTGACGTATAAGACATCTTTGTTTTTGTAAAAAAGTCGAACAGATTCTTGAGTGCGTCCATTTATATTCAACTTTTCTAAACCTGAGAACTGGCCAACTCCATGATCTATATGGGTGACAAAGTCTCCTGGTTTAAGTTCACGAAGCATTTTAAGATTTAATGCCTTGTCTTTAGAAAACCCCTTTCTGAGTCTGAATCTGTGAAAACGCTGAAAGATTTGATGATCCGTGTAACAAGCAAGTCCAAGCTCTTTTGATACAAATCCCTCACTCAAGCTTTTAAGGATTGGAATGAATTCTACACTTGCTTCAAGATCTGCAAAAATGGCGTAGAATCGCTCGATTTGTTTAGCATTGTCCGTGAAAATATAATTTTTTAAGCCTTGTCGAGTATTCGTTTGTAGGTCTTGAATTAGAAGTTTAAAGTTTTTATTGAAATTAGGCTGTGGTTTTATTTCAAACTGAATACTTTGTTGGTGCGGAAAACCTTGATTACCGCTGCCGTAGCTTATTGATTTGAACAAGCGAATGTCATCCGAAATCTGAGTGGGTAATATGAATGCTCTATCCTTGAAAATCTCAGCACTCTCATTCTCGTCTAATTCAGATATACTTGCCGCAAATTCTTCTGCTTTTTGAAAACAGGCGTTTAGTCGATCTATACAGTTTTGATGGTTTTCTACCCAAATCACATCTGATTCATCTAGGATTTGTAGGAGGGATACTTTTTGATCCTGATTGAACTGTGTATTAATGTTAGGGACAAGAGTAATTCGCTGGATGTTTTTAACGGATAACTGATTACTGGGGTCAAAGAAACGAATACTTTCAACCTCGTCGTCAAATAATTCAAGACGATAAGGGTATTCATTGCCGTAGGAGAATAGATCTATTATACCTCCTCGGATGGAGTATTGTCCAGGTTCGTAAACAAAATCTTCTTGAACGAATCCAAATTCACTTAGTGTGAAAATCATACTGTCAACATCAAGATTCTCACCTTTGGTGATAATCATTTGATTTTCTTGTAGGATCTCTGGTGCCACTACTTTTTCGAAGAGTGCCTCTGGATAGCTTACGATAATCTTAGGTGCAGAACTTTGGGTGAATTTGTTGACAGTTTCCGTACGCTGAAGTACGTTGGTCTTGTTTAAAACCTCAAAGTAGGCCGGTCTTTTAAAGCTATCAGGAAAGAAAAGTGGCTTATTATCAGCATTGATATTCTCTAAATCATTCAAGAGATAAGCAGCAGATTCTTTTTCCTCGGCAATAATGAGGAAGTTTTTTTGATGAGCACTGTGACCATAGGCTATTAGAAAGCTGTTGATTGCTCCCTTAAGTCCTTCAAGTCTTATATGGTCCTTTGTCTCTGATCCTAAGATCTGTACCAGTTGTTTTACTGATTCAGTGGATACGATTTTTTCCTTTAGTTCTGTCAAGTCTTTCACCTCGCAATATTAAAAATATTTTACCACAATTGGCTCCTATTGAATAATACAATAAAAAAAGGAGCAGGTTTAGCTGCTCCTTTTTTTTAATTGGATTCCCGAAGTGCTCTTCTAAGAATTTTACCAACATTTGTCTTTGGTAATTCATCTTTAAATTCAATGTGCTTAGGAACCTTATAACCTGTAAGACCTTCCTTACAGAATGCTATAAGTTCTTTTTCATTGAGTGATTTATCCTTCTTTACGACGAATACCTTCACTACCTCGCCCGATTTTTCATCCTCAACACCGATAGCAGCAACTTCAAGGACTTTTTCGTGGGTAGCAATAAAGTCTTCTATCTCATTCGGGTACACGTTGAAGCCAGATACTAAGATCATATCTTTTTTCCGATCAACAATCTTAAAAAAGCCATCTTTTTGCATTACACCGATATCTCCTGTAGACAGCCAACCTTCTTTTATGGTGTCAGCTGTTGCTTCAGGACGATTGTAATATCCTTTCATGACTTGAGGCCCTTTAACTTGTATTTCTCCTATCTCTCCTTGAGAAAGAATATTTCCAGCTTCATCTACGATGCGTACTTCTGTAGAAGGTACGGGCATACCTATTGTTCCGATCTGGCCAGTTTCATCTAAGGGATTACAAGAAATAACTGGAGATGCTTCAGTCATACCGTATCCTTCAGAAAGTGGACATCCTGTAAGTTTCTGCCATTTCTCCGCTACTGGTCTTTGGACAGCCATACCACCACCTACAGTTACTTTTAACTTGGAGAAATCTAAGGTTGTAAAGTCTTTGAAGTTGATCAGCGCATTGAATAAAGTATTTACGCCCGTTATAAGTGTCGGAGGATCAGACTTCATGGCTGTGACAACGGATTTCAAATCTCTAGGATTCGTAATCAAGACCGTTTTGGTTCCTATGGACATCAAGGCTAGTGCATTGACAACAAAGGCGAAGATGTGGTACATTGGAAGAGGAGAGAGTGCTACTTCTTCTTTTTCTGTAAGGAATGGCATCATGATGCTTCGGATTTGAAGCATATTAGATACGAGGTTTTTATTGGTAAGCATAGCCCCTTTAGAAACCCCGGTCGTTCCTCCAGTGTATTGTAAAAGAATGACATCATCAGACTCACCCTTTATGGAGTTTAATTTATATTTCTTACCCTGAGCCAATGCCTCTTTAAAACTATCTGTATTACTTAGTTTAAATGGAGGAACCATCTTCTTGACTTTTCGAACAACGAAGTTTGTCAAGACACCTTTGACGCCACCAAGTAATTCACCTATACTCGTGACTACAATATTTTTAATTCCTGTGTCTGGAATTATCTTTTCAAGGTTATGTGCAAAGTTTTCACAAATAACGATTGCTTTGGCGCCAGAATCTTTAAACTGATGATGCATCTCCCTTGCAGTGTAAAGCGGATTAGTATTTACAACTACTAAGCCTGCTCTTAGGGCACCAAATAAAGCTATTGGATACTGTAAGAGATTTGGCATCATCAAGGCAATTTTATCTCCTTTTTCTAAGCCTTTTTGTTGAAGGTAGGCACCAAAGGCATAGGATG
>Ga0206131_10003749_pt1 | contig 17260 bp, 13 predicted proteins | sample Helgoland_Spring_FD_148636 | JGI IMG/M metagenome (GOLD analysis project Ga0206131, IMG submission 148636) | Pelagic subsurface seawater microbial communities from Kabeltonne, Helgoland, North Sea - Helgoland_Spring_Bloom_20160517_1 | ecosystem: Environmental > Aquatic > Marine > Epipelagic ...
GGAGAATACGCTGGAGGGCAAGCTGGAGGATACGCTGGAAGGCAAGATGGAGGGCAAGCTAGAGGACATGCTGGAGGACATACAGGAGGGCAAGCTGGAGGGCAAGCTGGAGGGCAAGCTGGAGGGCAAGCTGGAAGGCAAATAACTGTATCTCCTCAAGAAGGTAGTGCTGAAGAAAAATGTACAAAACCACCTTGTCCAGAGGGTTCATATATTCTAGTTAAATATCCTACTCAGAGTTCAAAGGAAACAAAGTGTATAATAGATAAAAGTAAATGTGGGGTGCTAGCTAACGGAGATCAACTATGCGAACATCCTACCGCTGGAGGCTTAAGAGTGCAAGGTCCTGGCTGCATTGAAATAAATAAAAATATATATTCTGGTACACAACTATCCCCAACCACCGGCATGGGAGTAACCGCACAATCTTCGAATAATAATGCCCAACCAGTCGATTGTTATCTACAAGTAGCCACATATGAAAATAAACCTGGTGCTCCTAAGTTAACGTTTGGGCTAACGCAAGGTCTTATAAAAGAATGTGAAGAGGGGGCGAGATTTTAATGAGAACTCAATAAATTATTTTATTTATAATGTTACTTTATAATTTTACTTTATAATTTTACTTTTATAATTTAATTATTTTATTTATTATTTTTTTTACTGATTATATAATAGATGAAATATACTTTTATTATATCTTTAATTTTCTCAATTTTTATTTTATATTATTTAATACATAAATACTTGCATAAACTTAAAGAACAAAAAAATAATCCTATATTTTTATGGAAAGCAAAATCATGTCAACGACCAGAAATAATAGATTCAGAAGAATTTCCAGAATCTACAACAAGTAATGGATATTCAATTAGTTTTTGGTTATGGATATCTCAAAATGCAAGAATGCCATTAACAGGAAGTACTACTAGTACTACAACAACTTGTGCTGCTACTAGTAGTACTACAACTGCTCCTACAAGTACTGATAATAATTTTAGATCAAAAGATAAAAAATGGTTACATATATTACACAAAGGAGATCCATTAGCAAATTATTGTCAACCGGGTATATGGATTCATCCTGAAAAAAATGATCTATATACTTTTGTAGATTTAAAACGTAGTCCTTCTAATTATAAACCACTAGAACCTAATAAATTTTTAAAAAAGGGGGGGTATGATGAAAAACTAGAAGATAAAACTTTAGGTGAAATTAAAAAAAAATGTAATGATCAAACTGACTGTACCGCGATATCCTATATATGTAAAGACTCCAGAAATCCATGTTCTATTTGTAGATATGCTTGGTTATCAAAAAGTAATAATTATACACTTATCAATACTCCACCAATGATTGATATATCACCGATTGATATAAAAAAAAGTACTACAGAATTTGCTGATCCTAATAAAGCAAGATTGATGGATTTAGCAAATAGTGGGTATAGCTATCAAGGTACTATCATTAAACAAAAAAATAAACCATCAATGAATCCAAATATAAATAAAAATCTAATTTATCAAAAACATACTGTTAATAATATAGAAAATATTCCTATTGGTCGGTGGTTTCAATTTGCGATTGTTGTTGATTCTCATTCCACTATCATATATATAGATGGATTAGTAGCAAGTATAATAACAATACCAAATGATAATATAAAAATGAATAAAAATAATCTATATATAAATACGCTTAATGAAGGATTTCCAGGATTAATTTCTCAAATAAAATACTTTTCGCATCCTATTTCACAACATAAAATAGCAAGTATTTATCAATGGGGACCTAATCCGTGGAAGTTACCAGATATTACAAATTTTAATCTAAGATGTAAGAAATATTTATTTAAAGGAAGATATGTTGATGTTATAAATGGTAAAAAAATATTTAATTTATTGGGTTTTGGAAAAAAACAAAGTTTTTTCTCTTTAAAAAAAAATAAGAAAGATAAATCTATTAAATATTATATATCATCAAAAAAGGTGCCTTCCGAGTCTGATTCTAATAAACTAATACAAAGAACTACTTTATATAAAGCAGATTTAGATGAGCCAATGGGTGTACCACAACCAATTTTATCAAAAGATCCAACAAATTTAAATTATCCTTATTTTACAACATTTTCAGATATGATAAATCAATATTACAAAGATAAGAATCTGTACGACTTAGAATTAAATCCAGTAGATGAAGAATTAACAGATGAAGAATTAATAGCTAAAATAAAAAAATTTACTCCTGAAAATCAGTATGATTATTTTAATTTTAATCAAAAAATAAATGATAAATTAATTTGGAAATCAACTCATTTATTATTATTAAGTAGAGAAATTACAAATATAATTGAGAATATTCAAAACGATAGTATTATAGATGATACATTAGCAATTGATCATTGTCCGAAAAAAGATGAAACCGGACCTACAAAATATATTTTTCCTAAACCAGTTATAAATCCTCTTCCAGATTCACCCTTTGTACCTTCTTCAAATATTTTAGGATCACAACTTACTACCCCATCACCACAACTTACTACTCTATCACCACAACTTACTACTCTATCACCACAACTTACTACCCCATCACCACAACTTACTACTCTATCACCACAACTTACTACTCTATCACCACAACTTACTACCCCATTACCACAACTTACTACTCTATCACCACAACTTACTACTCTATCACCACAACTTACTACCCCATCACCACAACTTACTACTCTATCACCACAAGATCAAACTAAATGTTCAGATATAAAAATTTCTGATAAAGAACCAGAACTTATGGTAGTTAAACGCAACTGTCTTGATTACACAGATCCTCAAGGAAATAAATGTACATTCACAGAAGATAATAAATGTATACAAATAATTTCTTCACCTAATATTAATACTGAGACAACACCAAGTCCAGGAATTAGTAAAGGCTTTGGGAGGGGTCAAGGCTTTGGGAGAGGTCAAGGCTTAGGGAGGAGTCAAGGCTTAGGGAGGGGTCAAGGCTTCGGGAGGGGTCAAATTCATGATGGTGGCTCAACAGGAAATGGACATACACTGACATACATAGTAACAGTGCCTAAAACTAGATCTTTAACCGAATTAAGAAAAGAAATTGCTAATGAACGTAAAATTCCGGAAGAAAATATAATTATAACTGATAAAAGTACTGGAATAGCTTTAGGTGGAGAAAATATAAAAGAATCAATTGAATATCAGTTGACCTGGGCAGAGGCAGATTTTAAAGAAAGTACAATTGAAACAGCAAATCATATTCGTAGAAAAATTTCTGAAAAATATAATATTTCAACTGATAGAATAAAAGTAACTCATAACAAAACTGGTGACAGTACTGTCTTTCATCTTGCTCATTAAGAGGTTAAACAGGTACATCTAAAGATTTTATTACATTAAATGCTAGATTGGCATGTGGGGATTAGGTATTGACTTAGGAACAAAGCTCGAGGTATTTAGATAATAAAAAGCTTATAAAAACTAAGAATATATTATTGAGAATGATCACTTAATAAACTAACTTGCTTACCTGGACCTATTTTTGACTATAGCAGTCGTCTATAGTTCTGTTGTATTAGTATACTCATAGTTAGCCATTTCCTTATAGATATAGAGAACACTGGGAAGGGATTTAAAGTAATATAATCTAAAAAAAAATAAGTTTAAAATGGGAAATATAAATTTAAAAATACTAAATATACAATTTAATACTAATATTAATTTTTTTTTATTATTAATATAATAATATGAAAATTGAAGATATTATCATTAGTATATTAATATTAGTAATATTAATTATAATATATAAATTTTATAAAAAAATAATTAAGGAACAAAGATATAATCCTATTTATATTAGGAAACCTACTAATGCCAAAAAAGCAAAGATAAAATATGGAGATTATATTCCATTACCTTCGTCCGGAACAGGTTATAGTATATCTATCTGGATTTTTATAGATGAATGGGAATATAAAAAAGGAGTGTGGAAACATATAATGCATAAAGGGAATGAATGTGGAAATGATCCTCAACCAGGTATTTGGCTACATCCAATACAAAATAAATTATTTGTATTTTATGATACAGTAAATTTAGGGTATAAATGTAAGAAAGATATGAATAATCCTGAAAAGAAAAATAAAGTAGATAATAAAAATGATAACAAGAGATCATTAAATCCTAAAAAAAATATTAATATATTGAATGAAAAAAATAGTTATAATTATGTTGATAATGTACCTTTAAGAAGATGGTTTCATTTAGGAATTGTAATAAAAGATACTTCTTGCTCAATATATATAGATGGTTTATTGAAAAATTCTAAGCCTATCTATTCACAAATAAGACAAAATAATGGCAGTTTATATGTAACTAGAGAAGGTGGATTTAGTGGTCTAATATCACAATTAAAGTATTTTAGTCAAGAATTAACTCATGACAAAATTCAAAAAATTTATTCATCTGGTCCAAAGCCTTGGAATTATCCTGATTTATTTAAGTATTTTGGTATAGGGATTAACAATAAGTTAATTAATGAAAAAGATGAAGAAAATATAGTAAAAAAGGTTGAAGACGAAAATACAGAAAAAAATGTTCAAAAAGTGACACCTGAATTAAATTTTGATAATAAACTTATAGAGAAAGTTCCTGATATTTTGGAAAATACTGAATCAGATGATAGAAGTTCTTTTAACACAGGTACATCAAATACAGACGCTTTTGTACCTGCTTGGAAGAAACAAGTTATAGATACTCTAAAAGCAAGAGGTATAAATACAGAATTCCTTGAAGAAGCTGGTAGTCAAGAATAAAATAATTTTGCTACAACTACGTCTAGAGTAAGTAATCCAACAACAACGTCTAGAGTAGCTAATCCACTTTAAGGTTTTGAAAGAGAGGTTTTGAAGGAGGGGTAGGTGATGAGAAGAAACGATTTTTATTTATACCTTTATATAAATTTAATAATCAGTAAAAAAAAAATAAAGATGTAAAATAATTTTTTAAAATATAAAATATAAAAAAATATAAATTAGAAATTTATATAGTTATATATATTAAGTATGAACTTAACTAATGTAGGAATATTAATTATATGTTTATTGATAATATATTATTTAGTTCGTAAATATTTAGAATTTGTAGAAAAACAAAGAAAAAATCCAGTATTTATTAGAGATCCCATTAATGCTAAGAACCCATTATTAAGAAATAGAGAAGACATGCCTTTACCCAAAAATGGAAATGGTTATACATTATCAGTTTGGTTATGGATAGATGACTATGAATGGTTATATGGGCAGTGGAAGCATATTTTACATAAAGGAGATAGAGGTGCCGAACAATGTCAACCATCAATGTGGTTACATCCCAAGGAAAATAAATTATATGTTTTTTTCGACAGTGATGAAAGAAAATATAATTACGATAAAATACAAAAAGATAAAATGTTAAATACCTATTTACCAAAATACGATAATTATTATTCAGCGTATCATGGAATTAAATTAGGAGAGTTAAAAAAAGAATGTAATATTAATCCAGATTGTGCTAGTATATCAGTAGTATGTAAAAATATACAAAATGATAATCATATGTGTAAATATGGCATATTAAATTTAACAGATAGTAATAAGGATGATTATTTTTTTAAATATGAAACAGAAGATAAGAAAGAATATATACAAGATAATTATTTAGATATAGGAACTATAAATAAATTATCTGAAGCAAGTTCAATGAATCCGAATAAAAATACGAAATTATTAGATGATGTGGATTTATATCAAAGTGTTGATAATATACCTTTGGGGCGTTGGTTTAATTTTGTATTAGTTATAGAAGCAAGAGCAAGTTCAATATATATTGATGGAAAATTAAAAAATACAAAAGTTCTATCATCAAATATAAAACAAAATAACGGAGATTTATATGTAACAAATTGTGGAGGATATTCAGGATTATTAACACAGTTAAGATATTATGAAAAATCATTATCTTATAAAGATGTTATGAATATATACAGATGGGGTCCTAATCCATGGCAGTGGCCAGAATTTTTATTATTGAATGGGAAAACGAAAAAAAAATTTATTAAAGATAGAAAAAGAATTGATGAATCACAAAAATTCTTATGTAGAGAAGGAAGAACAAGTGATACAGATATTACTGAAGTAAAATTTACTTGTGACAATATAAATGGTATTTTAAATGAGAATTCAATACCAAAAAAAAAATATCCATGTGGTCCAGAAGGCTATTCTAGGTGGAAAGATAAAGTAAATCCAGGACCCTGCAAAGAAAGAGATTGTTCTAAAAAAGAGTGTTGTATAGAGAAAAAAAGTTGTAATAATCCATACAGTCATAATTTGGGAATAATTTATCAATGTCCCACTGGATTTAATAATACAGGAGCTTATTGTGAAGGGTCTGATTGCACAGAAAAAGAATGTTGTACACAAGAAGAAACTTGTATGCTGTCAGGAATCGAATGTGATGATGGCATGACCTTAACTCCAAATAATTGTGGAGCATCTATTGCAGGATGTACAAAAAAAATATGTTGTACAGATCAACGTGCAAGAGAAGATCCGTCTCCTCCTCCAGCAAAAGATAGCGATTCAGGAAAATCTTCAGGAGAAACCCCGACTGAATCTCCTGTAACAACTGAATCTCCTGTAACAACTAAATCTTCTACTGCCTAGTTTAAATATGAGAGAGAAAATAAAAAAAAAGATGAAGAGAATTAAATAACCTAAGAAGTAATAACAAAATTATATTAAAGATACACAGATAATTATGATAAATAATCAAAGTATTTTTTTTATAATATATTATTAATTTATAATATATATATATATATATTATAAATGGATATTTTAAGTTCAAATGTATCTAAAGTTCGTTCAGCAATGAGTGAAAGTACAGGAATGAGTATAATGGTTATGAGTATAATCATAGCTTTTATCCTGATAATAGGATATAAATTATATAAAAAAGGAAAAAATTTTTGTAATCAATCTTCTTTAATATTTGAACCTCGTCCAGCGGATCATATGATAGAAAAAACTAAGGGAGATAGTTGGGAAATAATAAAATCATTAGGAACAGATGGACATGGTGTAGAAACTAGAATAATAGGATATGGAGTAAAACGCCATGACCAATTAAAACCAGCATCATATGGTTATGATTATACATATTCTGTATGGTTAAATGTAGATGATTGGAATTATAATAATAATAAACCTAAACATATATTTCATAAAGGAGATAGAGCAGGAAAAATATGTAATCCAGGTGTATGGTTTTATCCCCATGTAAATCATCTATACATAAGAGTTTCTACACATGGAGAACAAACAAATGTAAATAAAACAAGTGACTATCAAACATGTATGAATTGGGATATGGTACAAATGAATAGAGAAGATAGGTTCAATAATCCGAAGGATGAGAGTATGTGGTTTAGAAGCAGTAATCCAAAATATGCAGATAAAGATTTAGGAGATCATAATTTTTGTAGAGATCCTGATGATAGTGGAACTCCTTGGTGTTATCCTAAACCAAATAGTGCCTTAGAATCTAACGGTCCCATTTTAAGAAAAAGTTGTAAATTACCAACTGGAAATTATAATGACACCCCTCCTGTTAATCCACTTCATGAATCTCAAGATCCAAGTTTAATAGATTATAGCACGCGTGCGAAGTGTGATATAATAAATATTCCACTACAAAGATGGGTTCATTTAGTATTAGTAATGCATAATAAAACACTAGATGTATATTTAAATGGTAAATTAGCAAGGAGTTGTACATATAAAAATGTTCCTATGTATAATAATGGAGATCTTCATTGGTTAGATGAGGGAGGTTTTAAAGGACGTATAGGCGAATTTAGATATTTTAATAGAGCATTAGATGCAGATGAAGTTTATAATTGGTATTTATGTGGTTATAGATGTAAAAGATTATATGATTATTTATGTAATTTGAAAGTTAATGCATCTATAGATATATCAACATCTGTAGGATCAAATACTTACAGTACAGGAGGTTCTGTAAAAATGGGTAAAGATTATTAATAAGATAATATTAATATGTAATATACAAGCAAAATAAAAAAAAAAAATATTATTATTTAATAGTACAGAAATTATATATTTATATATTATATAAATATATAATGAGCTTTTTTACAAAATCAAAGTCAGTCGCAACAGACACTTATAATAGAATCCCATCAGGAAATGGTGGTAAAGTTATAAAAGCAATATTAGCAATTATAGTTATATTAATTTTAATAAAAATGGCTAAAAAAGTATATTATAGATATATGAAATGGAAAAATTCAGCACAATGGGTTATAAAAGGTACCAAATCAGCTAAAGTTAAATTTACAATATTACAAGATCCTAATAAATCAGATGATTTATTACCTGGTTCAGCAGGAGCAACCCTGCAAAGATCTGAAAATCAAAGTGGAGGAACAGAATTTACATATGTATTTTGGATGTACATTGATGATTGGACTTATCAATATGGTAAATGGAAGCATGTATTCCATAAGGGAAATTCTTCTAGTTGGCCTTTAAGATCACCAGGTGTTTGGTTACATCCTAAAGAAAATATATTGAGAGTTTATATGAATTCTTATAAAGAAATAGGTGAGCATATTGATGTACCGAATATTCCATTAAATAAATGGTTTAATGTTGCCATTTGCTTACAGGAAAGAAATTTGGACATTTTCTTTAATGGTAATTTAGTAAAAAGAAAAGTATTAAATGGAATTCCCAAACAAAATTATGGAGATGTTTTTGTAAATGCCTTCCAGGGATTTAGTGGTTTTCTATCTAACATGAAATATTATAATTATTATATTGGTTACGGTGAATTAGTATATCATCTTAATAGAGGCCCTTCAATGATGCCTTGTGTAGATACCAATGAAATGCCACCTTATTTAGTTCCTAATTGGTGGACAAATAACAATTAAATAAGTACTTGAGATTTAAACATTATTTGTATCAATACTATTTTTTTTTATATTATTCTTTTTGTAATATTCTAAAATTAATTTATATAATTCATCTATTTCTAAATCAGTGTTTTTTTGTAATTTTGATAATATATATAGAATATTTTTTTCATTTTTTTTATATTTATTAATGTTAATACATTTAGTTCTTATATTTTTAATCTCTTTGTGTATTTTTTCTCCAAAATTAATGTAGTTAATAGCTAATAATACTGCTATAATTCCTAAACATATAGATATTAATCCTAAATAATTCATAATATAATATATTATTATAATATATTATTAAAATAATATATTATAATATCTCAATCTTCAAATATTTTAACACATAATATTTGTGAAGAGGTAAAAATTTGAATGATTTTATTTTAATTTTGTACAATTAAAATAAATATGAATAATTTTGATTGTACAAAATTAAATTTAAATAACTCAGATATAACCTACTATAAATCTTTTATAGATAAAAATTTTTCAACAGATCTATTTAATTATTTCAATAATTTGGAAGAATGGAAAATTAATGAAATAAAAATATTTGGAAAAAAATGTCTTCAAAATAGAGAAACATTATGTTTTTCTTATAATGATCTAGATTATAAATATAGTGGAATTAATAATATAGGAATAGATATTACTAAGCATGATATATTGATTAAATTAAAAAACTTAATAGAGAAATTATTTTCTAATAAATATTCATTTAATTATGTATTAGGAAATAGATACCAAAATGGATCAAATAATATAGGAATGCATTCAGATAATGAAAAAGATTTAGAAGGACCAATAGTATGTATTTCTTTAGGCTCATCAAGATTTTTAGATTTTAAAGGTATATACAATAATTTAAAAGAAAGAATAAATCTAGAGAATGGATCAATGCTAGTTATGGATGGAAATACTCAAAAATATTATAAACATGGCATACCATTGCAAAAAAAAGTAAATGATACAAGAATTAGTCTTACATTTAGAATAATAAAATAAATTATCTAATTTAATACATTTCCTATATCAGAATCACTTCCAAAATAATTTTTGAACGTATCTAAAACATTTTTACCATCTTTTATAGCAGGTCCCATTGTTTTTAAGGTTTCCAGTAAGCTTTGTTGGGTCTTAATTAATTGTTTTGTATCTTCGTTTAATCCCTTAATCTGAGATGGAGTAAGTGATTTAAAATTACTTAAAAATGAATTTTTAGAATCAAAAATAGGTATATCATCATCTTCAAAAGTTTCAATATTTTTTTTTTTATCTTTTTTAGCTGTTTTTTTTGCGTTTAAGTTTTTTTTTTTTTTTTTTTTTATTTTTTTTTTTTTTTTCCTTTAAATTTTTCTATAATTGAACTATTTTTTTCTTTTTTTGTATTCAATAAAACAATAACATATGTAATAATAGTCGCAATAAATATTGAAATAATGTAATCTTTTGTGATACCATAACCAATTAACATTAAAATTACTAATAATAATCCAGACATTGAGGATAAATGTGGAATTAAAAGGTATCCTGTTATTATAGTTAAGATTATAATAATGGTATTATTTAATTTCATTTATTATTATATTATATTTATAAATTATTTATAAAATTTATAAATTAATTATTAAATATTAATCTACTTTGTAGATTAATAATTTATTACATAAAGAATTTATTACATAAAGAATTTTATAGAAAATACCATTAATCCAACTACTATAGCTTTTAAAAATTGTGCTCCAAATTTTATATTAGTTTTAACCATATCGCCAAATATTTTTGGTAAATATTTTTTTAAAATAGTATCAGTAAACATATTATTAATCAATAATACACTTAAAATTACTATTGTAGGTTCTTTTATCATTTGAATAATCTTAGTTTTTAAATTTGATTTGTCTAAATCATTATTTGTAATAATTTGATTTGATATATGATTATTAAATTGATTTTCATTTTGATAATTTAATATATCACTCGCACGCATATTAACATTTGGATCAAATTGTCTTTCTAAATGATGATTTTGTGTTTGCAGATACATTTGTTGATTAGATAAATTATTTTCAGTACTAGGTTCATCCGGCTGAGATAATTCATTCATGTGTAAATTTTGTGTAGAAGGTAGTCTTTCATTGTGATCTTCTCTAATTTCTTGTAATATTTCAGTTACAATTTGACTATTTGAATCATCTCCTTTCATCATATTATTAGTATCATCATTTTGTGTCAATTGATTTATTGGAGTTGTCATATTATATATAATAATAATTATATAGAAAAAAATAGAAAAAAACGTATATAATAATAATTTATATATTATAATTTGTTTGATTCCAATATAAATATTTTTCTTACCACTATATTTCTAAATATGAATTTTAAATTTACGTCTTAAACAATTCACATACATAAATATATATAAATGTATAAATATATATTTATACATATATATATAACTATATCTATAGATAGATAATTATATTTATCTATATATACTAGAAAAAAAAAATATTAAATAAGTTTTATGTACTAATGATATGCTTTCAATACTAAAGTAAAAGTTTTTTTACTTATAAGTTATAATTTTTTTTTTTAAATAAATTTATTTCAGGATGAAATTTATAACATTTATTTTGAAAAGCGTATATATTATTTTTTATATTATCTGGATCAGGAGCCTTAATAACAATACAATTTCGACCTTTACAAACTTTTCTAAATAACGTAGCTAGTCCTAATCCCCAAATAATAGATATAATTATACGTCCCTGATTTGTATTAGTAAAATCATCAACTATTGTCATTTATAATAATTATAGATTTTATTTTATTTATTATTCAAATGCTTTTCGTGTAATTTAAAATGTTCTTTTAATTCTTGATTTTGAATAGGAATAGTCAAAATTTTTTTTTTTTGAATAGGACATTTAACTTCAATGCTTTTAAATCTAAAACAATTATCAGCATTATCTTTATAAATTTCTTTCTCAGAATTTTCTGGTGTTGGATATTTTATTATTATATCTGGAATTGGAGAAGTTATATAGCATAAAAATAATCCAAAACATAATGATAGTAAAAAATAAAAAAGATTTATTTTATCTATTAAAAACATATTATATTAGATTACTGTTAGATTTTTATTTTATAATCTTTAAAATATCATTATTTGTTGAAAAATTAATAATTATTAATCAATAAATTTCATTATCTTGATAATAATCATAATATTCTTCAAATTCTTGAATATTATAAGTTTCTTCAATATATTTTTCTAAAAAATTAATATCGTCAGTTAAATAATTAGTATCATCATCGAGTAATGTATAATTATCACCAACATAATTATAATAATTATCTGAATCATAGAATTCATTATTATTTAAATTATAGGAAATTTCATGATTTTGATATTTATTTGTATTTGAATTTGAATCATTAATATTTATTAACTGACATGTATTCAGATTATCTATAGAATTATCAAGGAAATTATAATAATCTATAATATCTAAATATCTTTGTCTCTCATCTAAATTATAATAATCTAATAATCTTTCTTTTTTTTCTTTATCATTTTTAATACAAATACTTTTATTCAAATTATTTATATTCCATATCAATGAATTTTTATCAGGTCCTAAATAGAGCACATCCATTATATTATTATTAATTTATAAAATTAATTAAGTTTAATTAATTTACAAATCAAATTTTTTTTTTTTGATTAACTATTTAAAAAAATTTAATTTTACTGTTAATAATTTCATCACCTTTATCAATAACTAATTTACCTACAATTTTATTTCCTTTATTTGGATTAAATACATCATTATTGATAGCATTAATATAAAAATTTTTGATAACTATATTTAAATTATTTTTAGGATTATTATTAACATTATTTTTATAATAATTTTGAGTTATATTTGATAATTCATTCCATAACTCTTTATCAATATCAAAAATTAATTTTTCATTTTTAATGTCATATATACCTTCCGGATCAATATTAGTAGTATTATTTATATGATTTTTAGTAATTAATGACGCAATTTTATATATTTTATCATTATGTGTAATATCAGTTATCCAATAAGTACGTTTTTCCCATAATATTTCATTATTTTTTATAAAACCACCAGATAAATTTTTACTTTCTATTAGTACTACATAGTGAGATGGACTCAAATACCCTAAAATTATTTCTGGAATTTTACTGAAATCTAGATTTTTCTCTAATCCATTTGGAAATAATTTTTTAGAATATTGAGAAGTAAAAGTTTGTATAGAAGGTTCTGAATCTTTAAAAACAGAATGAACCTTGATATCAATATTAAAAAGCGCACTGGCTAAAATTATTTCTATTTCTCCTCCCCAAGCAATCTTAGGTTTTTTCATAAAAGATATATATTCTTCAATTGTACCATAATCAATTTTAATAATAGAAAAAATTGTTTTTAAAATTTCATCACTCATAATTGATAAATTATCTTCTAATTTTTTCATTAAAATTTCTCTAAGATTTAATACAGCCTTTGTGTGTCGTGGTTGTAGGTCTTCTTTATGCATTGGATTTACAGAAACATATTCTACGTTATTAAATATTGAATCATTATTCTTATCATTAAAGTCATATGGTTCTATATTATTTTCATACATAGCTTCTATTATTGAAAAAAATAAACAATCACCTTGATATGGTTGATGTATAATTTTTAAAGTCGGATTTTTTTTTATATATTTTTCTATTCTAATAACTTTAGTTTCCAGATCTTCGTTATCTATTTTATCATAAATTAATTTTAAATCTTCAGAATCGTCTAGATTAGTAATTCCTAAACTTTCTAAAATTTCCTTTTTTGGATGATTAATGCTTGGTTTATTATCAACTTCCAGTATTTTACTAAAACTATGTGTATGATTTGATTCTATAAAATTTGAGTTATCTAAGTTTATTTCAGAATATTTTTTATATAAATTATTTGATTTTTTTAATATTTCTAAATCTGCTTTATCTTTAACGTAATTTGAATAATCGATATTTCCTAATTTTAAATAAATTTCATTTTTTAATAAATACCTAATTATCATTAAATTGAATTCTATTATATACTTTTTAATATAATTACTGGGTCGAATTAATACAGAATCTTCTGTTTTTTTTAGAATATCTAGTAAAGTATCATTTTGATAATATTGAGCAAATAAAGCTTTATTTATTATATTATTATAATTAAAATCTTCTCTATCTGTTTTTAATTCACAAGAAGATATAATTTCATAAATTTCATTAATAGATTTTTTAGAGTTTGTTCCTTGTAAATTAAGAAGTAATGAATTCGCAAATTTCTGATATTGTGCTACTAATTTACCATCTATATCTTTATTATCATTAAATAACATATAATAATAATAATGATAAACAGATGCGAAATGATTTTTGTCAATAATTATTGGAACTATGAAAATTCCATTAGAATTAATTGTATAATTAATATATGTATAATCTAATTTTATTCTCCAATCAGGATACATTTTTAATTCTTCGTACTTATTTGATTCAATAGAACTTTTCATTATATATTCATCACTATAATACCCAGGATTATCAGGTTTAGCTTGATCCGATATAATTAAATATTCTCTATTTTTATTATTAAATAGATATTCTATTTCTACAATTTTTGGATAATTTTCTGAATCATCGTTTACAAATTCAATTTTTTTTTTCTCATATTTTATAGACGAATCTTTTAAGATTTTTTTATCGTCAAATTGATTTTTATATTTTATTACAACTTTCATTTCTTTATCATCTGAAATATAAATATTATTATCATAATAATCCATTAAGTTTTTTTTTTTTAAAAAAATATTATTCATAGAAATATTACTTTCACTTTTTTCAAGTATATCATTGATTTTACTCAATTCTAAATATGAATCAAAATATTCTTGTAAATATCTTTTTTCTTTAATTTTAACTTCTGACTCAGATAATTTTTCAGAAAATTCTGTAAAAGTTTTATGATTGTCTAATAATTTAGTATAGTTTTTATTTAATTTATAATCTAGATATTTTTCTTCCTCATCTATTTTTTTTACGTTAGAATTATATTGTGAAAATAAGAATTGATTAGCTTTATATAAATTATTTCTTAAAGTAATATAATTATTATACTGATCTTTTAAAATAGAATATTCTTTTTGATAATTACTTTGGAGTTTATCTATCTCTTCTTTAGTTAATATAGTATGTTTTTGTTCATAAATTTCGGTATCATTAATAGGTAGATTATTTAAATTATTTATTTTATCTAATAAATTTTTCATTTTTATAATTATAGAATTATTCTGTATTTCATTATCTAAATTTAATATAGCTTGTTTGGTATTAATAGTTTTTACAATTTTTAATTCTTTTTTTAATAGTAATTCATCATTATTATTATATATACATAAAGCGGTTACAAATAATTTTTTTGTTTTATCTTCAGAATCAATATATTCTATCTTTTTTACTTTACAATTTCTATAAATTTGTTCTTTAGAGTTAGGTTTATTACCTAATTTAATTCTAATTTTCTCCATTATATTACCAGAATCTTTTTTTTTTTTTATAAAATTAGATATATTATTATTATATATTTGTAAAATATTCATAATGTCTATTATTTCTTCTTTATATTGATCATCATCAATAAGATCATATTCTATTATATGTTCCATAAAATATACTATATTATTTAATCAGATATTTATTTGACATATATTACTATTAATGTATCTAGTTTTTGTTTAAACAAAAACTAGATCACTTGTTTAAAGTTTAGATAATTAATTCATTAATATAATAACAAGGTTATTTAGGTTAGTTTTAAATTGAGTTATAAATGATAATTATAAAATAAATTAATTTATTTAAAAATAAGATCTTTATACTCTTCGTCAATTATTGGTCCTTTATCAGTCCATAATCCTACTTTTTCCTGATACATTGGACTAGTATTATCATTTAGGTAATATATATCGTCATTATAAATATAATAGACCTTACCATCAAATTCTTTTAATTCTGTTTCTACTTCTTCGTCATCAGAACTGTCATCTTCAAGTAGTTCTGATAAACTTTTTGATAATTTTTTTTCAGATTCTTTATCTAAAGTTATATCATCTTGTTCATCAGATTTAGATGATTGAGGATCAATTTTTTCTTTATCAAGACTGATCTCAGTTTCAGGTAATTTTTCTTCTATTTGTTCCTGTAATATTATATCACCTTCTGGATCAGTTATAGGTAATTGAGGATCAATTTTTTCTGCATCAATACTGATGTCAGTTTCAGGTAATTTTTCTTCTGATTGTTCCTGTAATGTTATATCACCTTCTGGATCAGTTATAGGTGATTGAGGATCAATTTTTTCTGGATCAATACTGATGTCAGTTTCAGGTAATTTTTCTTCTAATTGTTCCTGTAATGTTATATCACCTTCTGGATCAGTTATAGGTGATTGAGGATCAATTTTTTCTGGATCAATACTGATGTCAGTTTCAGGTAATTTTTCTTCTAATTGATCCTGTAACAAAATATCAGGTTGTTCATCTGTAATAGGTAATTGAGGATCACTAATTTCTACTGAAATTTTATCACTATCTATATCTTCTACACTTTCTCTTTGTACATCCGGAATGTATTCATCAATATCACTAACTTGTGAGCTAGGATCAATATCACTAGCAAAATCATCTTCAAGTATATTTTTACTATGTAAATCATATTCTTCTAACATTTCATCCAAAGAATTAAATTTCATTTCAATAAAAACATTATTATCCTCAATCATTAAAATAAAATATATTTTATTATTAATAATTGTAAAATATTGTAATTCATTATGAATTAATATACTCTTAACTTTATTATTAATGAGCATTTTAAATTCTTCTAATGTATATTTCTTAATATTACTTTTTTCGGAAGATGATTGTTTTACAGATTTATCCCAATCAATAGGTTTTTTATCTTCCAAAGAATCTATAGAAGATTCACCTATTTCAATTCTGGATTCGTCTATATCAGACTGCATAATAGATTCTTCTCCATCAATAGTATGAGATTCTTCTCCATCAATAGTATGAGATTCTATTCCATCAATTGTATGAGATTCTATTCCATCAATTGTATGAGATTCTATTCCATCA
>Ga0206131_10003750_pt1 | contig 17257 bp, 3 predicted proteins | sample Helgoland_Spring_FD_148636 | JGI IMG/M metagenome (GOLD analysis project Ga0206131, IMG submission 148636) | Pelagic subsurface seawater microbial communities from Kabeltonne, Helgoland, North Sea - Helgoland_Spring_Bloom_20160517_1 | ecosystem: Environmental > Aquatic > Marine > Epipelagic ...
ATAAGGTTAATGATGATAATAATTTATTGAATGGCATTATGATATATATGTATTCTCATTTAATGTATTTTTCAATTGTTTAATTATTTTTCTAATGTAATTATTGATAATTGCAAAATTATTTGTTGCATTTTAAAAAAATAATTAATTATAATAGATTAGTACAATATATCATGAATGGAAAATGTGCCATGGATAATATAAATGAATATATTCATATAATAGGCTTAATATTATTAGGTTTAATACTTATTATTGTGGTAATATATTTTTATAACAATGTTCTTAATAAACATACAGATATTGTAGAAAAATATGTTGCTCGTGAAACACTAGAAGCACATATAGATACAACATCTAATTATGGTGTTAGTGGAGCTGGTGGAGCTGATAGTATTTTTAATACTCACACAAGTAGCGAAATGGATACTTATGAAATTGATAAAAATAATAAAATTTATTTGCGCCAATGTGCAATATATTTTACAGGAGAAGAAGATGAATCAATAGCGGATACTACAATTTGGTTATTAATAGATGAAGATAAAATTAATGATGCAAAAATAAAAGGTTATGGAAATTTTGCCAAATTAGAAGAAAAAAAATTTAGTATATTATATAATTTAATCAAAGGACATTTTGCTAATCAAGATAAAGAAATTAAAGATATAACAAATCCAGAAATACCTAATAATACTAATACTATATTATCACACCGAGATAATACTAATCAAATGATAATTGTAAAAAATTCATTGAAAATATATAATAATGAATTGCGCAAAGGCAATTTAACATATAAGTATTTAGTAGTTTTTTTTCGCGATAATTATGATCCAGAATATAAATTTTTAAATGGTGAATTAAATGATTTATTTGACAACAATCCAATCACAATGTACAATTATTTAGAAATAGATTTTAATGGAAAAAAATATTTTTTTCTACCTGCGCGAACTAAAAACGCATTTATTGCGAGAGAATGTGATAGAAATTTAAGTAAAGATCCACAACATACATGTGGATATAAATTTAAAGATGATTGGCATGAAATAAATTATACTACTTCGAAAAATATAGATGGTAATATAATTCAAACAAAATATCCTCATAAAATTTATAACCAAGGATATACAAATTATGATAAAGAAAATTCACAAAATATGATGAAAACTTGCTTTAAAACTACTGAAAATGGAAAAGCTATTAAATTTAAATATGATAATAATGGTGTTCTAAAATATGATTATAGTGGTGAAAATAGTGATAATTCAATTGGTATGAAAACAAATTTAGATGATGGTATATCAGGTAGTTATATAAACATGAAATTTGAAAATAGCGAAGATACAAAAGCAAATTATGGTGGCATTTTAGGTACAATTTGTTCTTTAAAATATGATAAAATAAATGATGATAATTTAGCAGAAAATACAAAATATATTAAATTTAATTTAGACAAAAATAATAACGTGGAAAAAGTAGAATATGTAGCAATGAATAGTAGCCAAACAGGATTCAACATACGTACTGATAGACCTAAATTAATAGAAGATGCTGCATTTGGTGTAATGATAGAAGGTTATGATAATAATATATTTACTGGAAGATGTGAATTAGTATTAAAATTATTTAAAAGTATTAATGTTCCAATAATCCATAATGTAGAAATTTTCAGATTTGACTATAATTATTTATGTGACAATAATAATAGTAATATTCTACGCTTTAATAAAAAAACCGCTCATATGCATTTAGGAAATATGATTATACCACCTGATCCCAACATACAGTATAGTAAACAAAATTTAATATATAATTTTAATGATTTACAAATAGATAATGGTATTTGGAATAATTTTATAATAGAAGCAAAAAAAAATAAAAATAATCCAGTTAATCAAAAATTTTTAATTATTAAAATGTTGAATACTGAAAAAAGAAGGAAAATAGATGCCATTAAAAAACGTTATAGAGAATCAAAAGGTATTATTACAAATAAATTACAAGGAGCGGGTATAACAGATATAGATCTTGATTCAGGTGATGAAATAGACATGGATACAATAGAACCATTTACTAATTATAAAGAACATTTTGAAATTAGAAATTTAGGTCAATATTATACAGAAACTGAGAAAAAAAATATAGGTTTAGCAGAAGCAAGAAGAGTTCACGCAGCATGGAAAGATCTGGGGGAAAGACAAAAATCAAAACAAGTACAAGATTTATCAGGAGATATGTCATCAATAATCGAATTAGAAAGATCTCCAATTACTAATCCTTATGGTAATCAAGACTTTACTGATGGACATAAACCATTTAATTTTATAAAAGGGTTTTACACAGAAGTAAATATATCAGATAGAGAAAACGTATATACTGCTAAAAATAAATACTCATCAATAGAAGCATTAAATAATAATACTCCGATAACAATTGTAACTGATGTTTTATTAAACCTAAATAGACCAGGTATTAAAGTATCGGAAATGAAAGCTTGGCATGAAAGGTATTCAAATCATAGATGGGTGACATCGCGTGCTTCTTATGGTGACGGTTTACATCCAAGACATCAGAGATCATGGTCTGAAGGTGGATATTGGCCAGGTGCATATAGGGCATCAGATGGAAAATGGAGGGGTGGGACACCACATCATCCGGGAGGATTTTATTTAGCAAGAAGAAGGACCAGATGGGGATATCGTTGGATGTGGTTAGGTAGAAGAGGAGTTAACTCATGGGCAATAATGAAAGCAAGAATGGATAGAGGGGCAATAAGCAATAGAATAACAGTAAATACACACGTTTTAAATAGGCCTAATAATTTTCGTAATGAACTTTACACACAAATATATCATACATATTTTTTAGCGCCACATACTGGAGAATATTTATGGGCAGTAAGGTCCGATGATGCAGGTATGCTTTATGCAAAACAAGTTTTTCCATATGATAAAAGTGCTATAATGAAATTAGTTGTAGATAATCATCGTCTTCATGCACCGCAATGGAGGAGTGGTAAAATATATATGGAAAAAGGAAGAGTATATGAATTATACGGAACCTTCACAGAACGTAGGGGGCAAGATATTTTTAAAATGTATTTTAGAGTAAATGGGTATAATAATAATAATGATAACTATGATATTATGTCAAAAAATAGAGGATATGATGGTAGTCTTCAATCACATTATTATCAATATATGACTTCCAGAACTGAAGAAACAAAAAGATTCGAAAATATTAAATGGTCTTTTAATCAAGATGGTACTTTTGGAGCAACAATTGAAGCATTAAAAAATAAGCCATTTAATTTAGATAAAGTTTCATTTATGAATACTCCTATTGGATCACATATTAATCCAAATATTTATACAACTATTCCAATAAGTAATGTGGAATTAAATAAATATTACAAAATTGAAGCTAAAGGTGATACTAAGAAATTATATTTTAAAGCATCTTTTACAGAACGTGGTTTAATTGCAAAATATAATAGGGTAGCAACTGGTGACTCATATAAAGAAGGTGAAATAAGTTCTATATCAAATGATTACTCAAGTCATATTCATGTTTTAGATGATCCTAAATATTTTAATATTAAAAAAGATGATATTATGTTATCAATGCCAGAAAATTTTATAATAGATCCATGGTCGTTTGTTAAATTTGTTGTTTGTGGATATATATATCTTGATGCTGGAAAATATAGATTTTATGTAAATAATAATATACCATCAAAAAATATTTATAAAGATAATAAATTTATTTTACAAGGAAGAGACAATACAATATTAGAACGAATAACAGAAAATAATAAAGATATTAAAGTTAAAGTATCTGGATTTTATAAATATTCACATAATTGTTTTGTTTTAAATGAAGAAGTTGAACGTGACGATTTTAATAAAACATTATCTGATTTAAAACATGATATTAAAGCTATTAGAAATGCTAATTATAGCAAGGACATTGTAATTGATAAATTAAATGCAATGTTTAATTATTCAAGTTCAACTGCGAGAAATGGAGATTATAATAATAATGATTTTGTTAATACAGTAATTGAGTATGCTCTCGAGTTAAAAATGTTATATGATGATATAGATATAACTGATGAAAAATTAGAAGAAAAAATTGCAAAAAAAAGGAATGAAATAACCGCTGCAGAAATTATAAATGCAGCAATTTTATACATAGAATATTTAGAAATAAATGGAAATGAATTTATCGGCAAAGAATTATATCCAAAATTTGAATTAAAATGTGATTATGAAAGTTTAGATGGAACTACTAAAAAATGTAATAAAAGAGATTTATTAGATGCATTATATACTGGAGAGCTAATGTACAAATACTATTCAGAAAGTAATAATGATGATTTATTTAAAAATATTAACTTATATAGTAATTGTAATATAGAGGAGTTTACAAATTATAAAGAACATTTTAGAGATAAATTAGCGCCGTATTTAAATGAGCCAGCTGGTAGAGGTAAAGATTTACATGGTTTAACAGGTATTACAACTATAAGAAAACAACTTAAAGAGTTAATTCAGAAAAAAGAAATAGACAGAGAGCGCGAAATCAAAAAAGTACATTCGGATTTTAATGAATTAATAAATAAATTAGATGATAAAATAGATTATAAAAGATATTTTGACAAATATATAGTTGAGTACAGAAGTGATGCGAATATTGCAAGTATTTTAAATCAGAATGATACAAATAGAGCTGATGTTAGTATGTTAACCGAAACACAAAAAAACTACATATATGATCACATTACATATGAAAAAATCCCAAATAAGTTAGATAGAACAGCATCTGTTATAAATGACGTTAATTTTGATTATCGCGAAAACGCCGATCGCTCTTTCTATGTTTTAGAAAGTTCAGTTACAGGTGAAGAAAATTAAATCAACTTAATATTCTATTTTTTTCGCATATTAAATTACCGTCATTATTTGTTAATAACGATTGTTTAATATTATTATCTTGGCGTTCTGCCATTACCATCCAATCTATTTCAATTTTATCTTTAGTATTTTCAGAATATATTTTAATTTTACCATCAATAATCTCCCCCTTAACCTTATCAAATGTCTTATTATTTCTCAAATATAATTGTGGATTTCTATTTAAAGCCACAAATGTTCCTTGAGACATGCCTCCTGTTTCATTACATTCTTTATCTATATCCACCGTTGCTACACCATTTATAATAGTTTTTTTGCCACGATATATATTATCATAACGCGGTGCCTCAATGCTACTATGATATAACCATTTATTGTATCCCAAAGGATGATAAATCTTGAAATTTTTATCAGTTGCTGTAATATCACCATTAACATCAAGAGTTGATGTAGCATATTCTTTTTTTATTGCAACATCATTCATTGTATAAACATCTGTATTCTCTGATTTATATGTCCATTGAACCATTTTATTGGGTGTAGTAAATTCCTTATATTTGATAATAACTATTCCACTACCACCATCACCACCTGTACTACCTAAATAACCACCACCGCCACCTCCACCTGTTCCATGTCCACCATCTTCAGCAACTATAGCTGGACTTGATTGTCCACCATTACCACCTCCTCCCAAACCGCCTATCCCCATCGCATCATAACCCCATGAATCATGATCTGAATTAGCTCCACCACCACCACCAGCATAATAGGTAGATATACCAGATATATTATATTGACGCCCAATACCACCATTGGGACTTTCTAACATAGTACCTTTTCCGGGTCCACCTGCTCCACCACCTCCTCCGGTTACCCTCGTTCCTTGAGATCCAGTAAAATAACCATCTGCGCCATCATTGCCAAATTCATACAAATCATTGTTTGGATTTGACCATTTATCATTTAGATAATTATATAAATCCGTTCTTTCAGTTGATGTAAGTAATTTATCTATAATAATAATTTCGTATATATCACCGTTTATACCACTTCCATTATTAGAAACATTACCAAAATTCATGGTTGTTCTACCATTTGGTGACAAACTTGTAAAACTTGTATCTAAACTATTATTTACATAAAATCCACCTGTTAAACCATTTGCATTATATTCACAATTTACAATATATGTGGTATTTGTAGCAAATGAAAATGATGAATATGCAGTGCCCCCATCACCTACACCTACATAATGTTGTGTTCCAGAACTTGCATATAAAATTAATGTTCTGTCATAACCACCGTTATCCTGACTCCATAACCATCTTAAACTCGTATAGTTAACAATAGGTTTCCAAACAATAAATAAATTCATAGTAGTATAATTATTCAAATTAATAGATGATTCTATTGTATCAGTACCTGAAAAATATAAACCAGATCCATTATAATTTGGTGCATAAGATGAACTTGCCGTTGTAGTAAAACTGCTACTACTCAAGTTATTCCAAGTTGTTACATCATCGCCATTATTTATTGTACTATTATAAGATCCATCTATATTTTTAGCATCATGCCATAAAACAACATTACTACCCAAACTTGTTATTATAGCTGGTACTACTTTAATTGCCAATTTATCACCGGATCCTTTACCACCAAAATCAGTTGTAGGATAAGAACCACCTCCTCCAGAACCACCATCGTCACCATTTACGGATTCATGTCCACCACCACCACCACCTTTAGCAATAAGAGTTTCTACATTGCTGATAAGTACGCTATCCATACCGATATTACCTTTACTACCATTACCATTTTGTGCACCCAATCCACCCTTCCCAACTTTAACAACAACAGTTCCATTAAATTTTTGATTTTCCTTATATATTAATAATCCTGCACCACCTCCTCCGCCAAAACGTGTGCCACCACCACCACCTCCACCAACAACTAAAATATCACATTCAGTTTCAACTGGAAAATCAATTATATATTCGGTTTGATTTTCATTACCTTTACTATGTTCAAATTTTAATATTTTATATTCAGTATCATATGAATATTCAGAAACGGGATTTAAAGAATTACGAACAAAAACGCACATACCTCCATTTTGTGGAATAGCATTAATTGCAGTATAGGTATCTTCGACATATAATCTTAAAAATCCCGTATCACCATAATTAATATGAGTAATTACAGGATCATAAGTTGTTGCACCTGTTCTATTATACCATTCGATAGTGTGAGGATTTGGATTTTCAGATGATGAAATAACATTTCTTGGTGCATCCGAATAATTACCAAGTACAGATGTTTTATATGTATGTACCCAATATCTCATGTCATATGTTCCGAACCATATTTCATCATATGTTCCAAATGGTACCATAAATTCATTAGTATAATCATAAGCTGTCCCCAATGATGCATTTACTTCCATATTTGTTGTCGTAAAGTAATTGCCAGTATACCAAGTAGAAGAAGTATGGGGCAAAAAACGTACAAGGCGCCATCCTTTTACACCGGTTGCTTGTTCAGCATTATACTGCAAATATTTAGTGCGATCTGTATAATAAGGTGTTGGTATTATAGATGGTATTCTTACATTATAATCCTTGCTATTTCTTACTAAAACATATATGTTGGTATATTGTGTAACACTTGCTCTTGCAAACCAATTTGAAGTTGCATTAGTTGGTATACTATTATTAATTGTTTGATATTCTTCGTGATAAACCAAATCACTTGCAACAGATGAATTTCTATTTTGGCACATAATAAATGGTGGCTGATTATTATATGTTGTATTACTAAAATTGTTGAAAATATAAATATTTTGATTATAACCATTTTGTGTTTTCTTAATTGGTGTTGATGTCCAATTTAAATCACGTGTAACAATATTCCTTACTTGTTCACGCGTCATATATGAATATTGTACCCCATATTCCGATCCTTTTCTATACATATTGCTATCGTCGCGTATAAATATTATTTCATCCCATTCCTCAGGAAAAGGTTTATCGAAACTTCCATATTCATCAAATATAAATTTGTGAGTAATTGGAGGTATTATTTCGCGATTATCATAAGATGGAAACCATTTCGTAGCAGCAGATGAAGAATATTTTACATAATGCCATCCGTTGTGTCCAGTTGCTTCTTCTGCTAATATTACAGATTTATCAACAATAACCGGGCCAATACCATTTGAAGCATTATAAGTATTTTTACTAAAATTACGCTCACCATCTTTACTATACACGTTGCCAGATATATTGATATTACCTTTAATATTTAATGTATAATCAGCTGACGATTTTGTACCAATACCAACATTACCTAAAAATTTTACAGTAGGTGTAACGTCATCATGCTTCCATTGAGGATCATAGTCGTAACTTTGATATTTAGAAGTATATTTAACAATTACAACACCTGATCCACCTTCACCACCTTTATTATTACCTTGAAAATGTGCACCGCCACCACCTCCTCCTCCAGTATGTCTACCTGCATTTCCTCCTGGTGTGTTAGCATGACTATTAGTGCCACCACCACCACCGGGTTCTCCATCATTATATCCGGCACCTCCATATGTAGTATTAACAGCACCACCACCACCACCACCTAAGCCACCATTTCCTCCCGTTGTACTATAACCTCCACCGCCACCACCACCTGCCCAATAATAACCAACACCCATTATATCGTTATATAAACCATCGCCACCTTTAGCTGCTCCAGCTGATGTGCCTTTACCCCCAACTTCGCCTGCTCCACCACCACCTCCCGAATAATAAGATCCAGAACCTCCGCCTCCATTATTGCCTTGACTTGATATTCCCATACCCTCTCTACCGGTAACACCATAACCACCACCACCACCACCCGAGCCTCCATCGGCGGCATATCCTCCTAATGCATCACCAGAAGCAGAACTACCTCCGTAACCGCCACCAAATGCTATAATATCACCAAAAGAAGAATTATAACCAATTTTTGCATTAATATTATATTGATGTGCTGTATTTTGACCAAACGTTGCACATCCGGGAGCACCAGCACCACCATCTCCAACATAAATTGTTATAGGTGTATTAGCTGTAGCAGAATAATTTTGCGTATATACATAGCCTCCGGCTCCACCACCACCACCCATATCCATACCACCACCACCTCCACCACCAACAACTAAAACATCACATTCAGTGTCTTCAGGAAATGTTAAAGTATATTTGGTAGAATCTCGGTAATAATTCTGGCAAGATCTGTAGTATAATTTCTCAACATCATCTCCAGTTAATGCAGTATCATATAAACGAAAATCGTCTATATTTCCTTTAAATTGCCTATTAGCACCACCTAAAGTATTGCCTACATACAAATTTCTAAATGTTGATAGTGGAGGTTGCCCAGTGGCTGCATAATTATTTACTTTGACATTATCTAAATATACTTCCCAATTTCCAGAACCATCTATAATAAAAACCAAATGATGCCATATGTTATTAAAAAAAGTGCTGTTTGAAACAACCGCGTTAACATTCCATGTACTACCGCCAGTTAATTTACCTATCCATAAATCAGCATTACTGCCATTTTTAGCTACTCCCAAGCGATTATTTGCATCTAAGTAAATTTCATATATACCAGCCCATGTATCACTACTTGGATCAGCTTTGAACCATGCGCTCAATGTTATCCCACCATTTAACCACACCTTATACATATCTAATGTAGTTGGCGCAGTAAAATATGTATCTCCAGATAAATATACGGATGATTGATTAAATATATAGTTTTGCGTGTCATATGTAACTGTGCCTGTTGCTATTAAATTATTGCCATTACCACTACTATCATCAAGATTGCCTATAAATTTATTCCATATTACTAAATTACGATCGTCTTTTTCATAAATTACAGGAGGATCACTGTTGTTATTATTATATAATATAGCTACATCTGCCGCTGTTAATTCAGTATTATACATTCTAAAATCACGAAGCAAACTCTTATTTGTTAACTTATATCCTGCGCCTCCCGCCTCTCCTGCTCCAATTCTAAACGGATTAGATTTATCTACAGTATACCCTATACTACTGCCACTATGACTATCAATTAAAATACCATCAACCCATATCTTAATAGTATTATTTGGATTATTAACAGCAACTACTAAATGCTTCCAATATATGGGTTGTCCATTATTTATTCCTGAAAATTTAGGATAATTACCATGAACAGTATATGAACCATTATGTAACCAAATTTCTAAATTGTCATTGGTGAGATATATTGACCATCCAGAATTAGGATATATACGACAACTTGCTATTGTTTGATGTGAAGTACCTGTTGATATTTTAGCCCATACAGAAATACTAAATACTTCAGGGCTAAAATAACCATCATTAGCAGCTTCATAGTAAGTACTTCCTGTAAAAAATGCTGTATCATCATAAAATCCGTTATAACTTGGACTATATTGTGTTAAATGTTTGTCATTACCACTACTATCAAACCACCCATCGTCTAATTTATACCATGCGATTAAGTTAGTTTCATCAGCAGCTATTTTATAATAAGTTTTGTCTAAATCATACGTAAACATAATATACTTATCATGTTCACTATCTGAAACTTTATTGATAGTAACATCAAGAGTTGTGGGTGATATTGTAGGAGTATTAGTTTCAATATTATTTTTGCGAGTACCTGTTGTTTTCATGTGTTCTAATATAAAATTACTTGTACCATCATTAATAACTATATTACTATTTTGTAACGTAATAGACATTGAGTATGTAATAAAGTTCTCTATATAAATTGTATAAATATATTTATAAAATAAAAATGAGTACATAATTTTATTTTTTTATAATTTTTATAATTTTTTTGAAATTTAAGATATTTTATAAATTATGTACTCATTTTTAAATAATACATAATCTACGTATCAACATTATTTTCATTATAACCATACATATAGTGCTCACATATTAGCGAACCCGATGCATTTGTAATTGGTTCATTAATTACATTACTATCTTTGCGTTCTCCGATAACCATCCAATCTATTTCAATCTCATCTGTTGTATTTTCGCAACGTATTCTAATAATGCCATCAGTACCTATATCTCCCAATACTTTATCATAGGTATTATTATTTTGTAAATATAATTGATAATTTTTATTTAACGCTATAAAAGTACCTTGTGTCATTCCACCTGATTCATTGCAATCTCTGTCTATGCTTATTGAACATTTGCCATTTTTAATTGTTTTTTTCCCTCTATATATATTTTCATATCTTGGAGCTTCAATAGTACCGTGTAGTAACCATTTTTTATCATCTAATGGATGAATTATTTTGAAATTTTTAGTATTACCTGTTACATCACCTATAACATCCAATTCTGTAGAAGGATTAGCAGTTCCAATACCTACCTTTCCCATATGATAAACACTATCATCATTATTATAAGTCCATTGAGATAAATTATATGAAGATGTATTATAAGTAGTTTTATAACGAATTATTACTATACCTGAACCGCCATTGCCACCATTATTTCCATTCTTAGATTTACCACCAGCACCACCACCCCCTGTATTGGGTTTTCCGTCCTTGTTAGTTTGATTTAGTAATCCATCACCTCCGCCTCCTAACCCACCAATATTTTCATTATTAAAACCACCATAATTGACAGGAACAGAACCCGATGCTCCACCACCTGCAAAATAAATTTTTCCGTCCGTATGATGTTCCCCGATATTTGTATCAGTTATTCCAAATAATGTTTTGAAATCTATACTACCTTCTCCTGATTTACCTATACCTCCATTTCCATCTATACTTTGATCTGGTGATTCGTGTCCATCCATACCCCTACCACCTGCACCACCTCCTCCCCCGGAAAAAGGTGTCCACTCGTCCGCAGTCAAAGCAGAATCACTTGCATTAGTATATTCGGCTCCACCATTATATCCCTGAACATAATTATATTTTAATATTGTTCCATCATATTTAACTATATTATTGATAGTGCCTAATCCACCTCTTGGTGGTGAAACATAAGTTGTTCTTGCAGAACCACCACCACTACCACCGTTATTACCCAAGGTATATATATTATTATTACTATTAGTATTATTTCTATTTCCTCCTCCACCACCTCCAACAGATTCAGTTTGTAAATAAGAAAATGAACTATTATATCCGTTACCTGCGAAAGTAGTAGTATTGGGTGCAGCTAATCCACCTTTTCCTACTTTTATTGTATATGACCCTCCAGCGGGAATTGTTTGATTTTCAAGGAATATTAAACCACCAGCACCACCTCCACCTCCCGGAACTGAGCTGTTATATGAATAAGAACCACCACCTCCCCCACCAGCGACAACTAAAATATCACATTCCGTGTTTTGATTAAAAGTAACATTATATTGACTTTGTCCTAAACTTTGCCTATATGGCTCATATAATTCTGCTACTTCCGCAGCTGATAATGCTTTATTATATATGCGGAAATCCTCAAAATATCCATCCCAATTATCATAGTTATTTGTTGCATGCCTGCCTATATAATTTTCATTAAATACTATAGTTGTATCTAATTGTCCAGCTGTTCCAGATATAGTATTAGATGGTGCTTCATATATCCCATTTACATATACCTGCCATGTATTCACATTATCAATTACCCATACAATATGATACCAAGTATCATCTTGTATTGTTGTATTATATATTTCATAATCTTTGCGCGATTTAGTATCACAATCAACAGTAAAATATATTCTATTATTTGTTGTATCACGACCTATAAATATTCTATCACCCGTACCATTTTTTTTTAAATAAATAATTTTCTGAAGATCTGTATCAACAGATGTTGCTAGGTTCCAATTAAACCAAAAACTTATACTTACAGCATCTCCAAATTGAAATGATGGTAAATCAACATATGTTTTTTGACTAGGATCACCTAATAATCTTAAATTATAATTACCAAAAATAGTATTAGTATTAACCAATTTTGCTATTCCACCAGTTCCATTTGGAACAGCATCATATTTATTACCTGAACTATCTGTAAAATCCCCATCAAACTTATAATGTGCTACTAAATTAGTCGCATCAGCGGCTAAAACAGGATAATCAAGATCCACATTAGTAGCAAATTCACCTGGTTCATAATATGTTAATGCCATGTATTTATAATCGTTATTGAGATTTTCTGTCCCAAATATTCTAAAATCTGTCATCATTAAATAACCATAAGATCCCGTTAAATGTGTAGTTACTAAAGCATAATATCTATATTTAGTAATTGTGTGATCAATGTTAAAATATGTGTATGTACTATTTGCATATGCTGAACTTCCAATATTTGTAGACTGATGAAATATTTCAGTCCAAGATGTATGATTTGAATCATAATAGCAGCTATCATCATTGCTTGCAAATAGCTTAAATATACCTGGTGCACCAGTAGTAAAATTTAAGGAAGTATAGTCAACATTACTACGAGGCATTATACCAATATAACTTGGATATATGCCGCGTCCAATATCTATCATTATATATACACCTTTTGTTCCACCTAATGTCGTTGTATTATTATAAGCATAAGGTGAACCAGTATTATATCTTGAAGGACTATGAAAATTATTTGTATGCGTATTATCAATATTGTCAAACAAATAATAAAGCGGATATGACGCACTATGTATTTCAGATGCTTTTGAACGAAAATAATAGTTATTATCATTCCATTCAGCAACTAAACTATTACCATTAATCATTGCCATAGATGTACTATTGGTTTGTGGATATGCTATAACATTTTTATAAATAGGTGTTTGAATATTTGAAACAGATGCGCGCGCAATCTGCTCTTTACCATATAATTCGAATTCTGCCATTGCTAATAGAGAATTATGACTACTATTCCAATTTCCTACTTTTTCAACAAGTAGCGCAAATGTATTAAATTCTTTTTCTCCAGTTAATCTTTCACTATCTGTTATTACTTTCATATAACTATCATTGGAATTTACATAAGTATGAGTAAAGGATGACCCATCGGTAGCTAAAGAGTCGTGAATAATTGCCTCCCATTTTTCGTCGCCATCATTGCAACCAAATATTGTATATTTATGTGGTAATCTGCATCTATATATTCCGTTTTGATAATGAATTGAAACAAAAATATATCTCGTTAAAATGATTTTGGAAGGCATTTGTATAGTAATCCAATCGCCTTTTTTGCCACCTAAACTATTTGTGCCCACATAATTACCCGAACTATATTGATTTGATGCCCAAGTAGCATCATATGAATTGACTGTATCTGTAATAGGTCTATTAAATACATAATGTGGTGAATAATTTGTATTTGTATTATATCTGGAACTATATTTTACAATATATTTGCCGCGACCATATGGATTATCTGCATCAAAAATATAGTATTCATCTGGAGATAAACCATCAATTCTGCCAAAATAGTTTCTACGAGCATATTGTGAAGGATAAAGCCTTTCGCCACTATACACTATTGGCACATTTTGCTCCGTAGCAACAGTTTCTGTTATATATTTTGGAGTTTCTATTAAAACGCCATTTTTATATAAATCACCTGTAAAATTAATGTCACCTTTAACATTAAGCATATATTTTTCATCACCATCTGTTCCTATTCCGACGGAACCGAATGAATGCATCTTATCACTTGCGTTGTCGTGTATCCACTGAATAGTGCAATCATCACCGTCTTTGTAATATAGTTTATGTTTTAAAATAATTATTCCGCTACCTCCGTGTCCTCCTTGATATTGATCATATCCTTCGCCACCACCACCACCTCCTGTATTAGGCAAACCATCAATAGTACTTAAACGACCTGTATTTATCATACCGCTACGTCCACCACCACCTAAACCTCCATCATTATACCATACATTACCATTCCAATTACCACCACCTCCTCCACCTGCAAAATAAACTTGGCCGTTATAATGATGTCCTATTTCCTTATTTTTTATATTAAAATATGTGCCAAAATCCATATCATTAATGGCTGCAAGTCCATCACCACCTTTAACTAAATTATTGGCATTCGGATTAGAAGAATTACTATCTGCCCCTCTTGCGCCAGCGCCACCACCACCTCCACCACCCCATGGATTATCTCCATTGCCAATTCCACCTTCATTGCCATAAATTTTAGTACTCAAATAATGAGGCGCATGTGATGAATTGTATACATTTCTGGCAACAGCTATAACATTTCCATTTACCATGTTTTCATTAGATAACAAACCACCATATAAGTAATCTTTTCCACCAGCTCCTCCACCAGAACCACCATTTCCTGCATGTTGTCCAGCGGCAGTACCCCCACCTTGACCACCACCACCCCCCTTTGCCCTATATAAACAAGAATCCTCAATTATTATTTCTGTGTCGCCGCCATTTTCACCAGTTTTCATATCAGTTGTAACAGTACCTGCGATATTATCAGGAACAGAAACACCCATTCCACCTTTGCCCACTCGTAATTTGTAATCTTGTCCACCTTTAAATATAAAATTATCATAAATTAGAGCTCCCGCACCTCCACCACCTCCCATTCGACGACTACCACCTCCACCCGCGCCAACAATTAATAAATCACATTCGGTATTATTATCAAAATTAACATTATATTCAGTTGCACGATAACTTCTATATAACTCGTTAACTTCTTCTCCAGACAAGCACTTATTATAAATGCGAAAATCGTCTAAATATCCCATAAAACCGTCGTCAAAATTTGTTGTATCAGAACTTGAGGTAAATCTAAAATTATCACTATCGTTATTAAAGCCCACACCAATAACTGTGCTATATGTACCTGTTACTGTTGTCGGACGTAAAACACCATTTTTATATATATTAACAACATCGTTTATCTGGGTTCCCGAATTCATATTAACAGTAACTGTAACATGAACCCATGTATCATATGTAAACAAGAAATCACCGGATGCTACATCAATATTTGCAAAATTATTAGGTGCAATGTACACTTGAAATCCAGTTGTATTATACTGTCTAATAATAAATGAATTATCCTGTCTAAAAATATGCGATTCCATATTAGTCGTTGTACTATAAGTTTGCTTGACCCAAAAAGCAAAAGTTGCTTCTAAACCGAGAGATTGAGAAAGCCAATTGGAAGGAGTGATATTATAACCGTATAAATCACTTTGTGTGCTTTTATAAAAAGATCCGCTACCTAAATATTTATCAGTCATTGTAAATGTACCATCTGCTGCCAAATTATTTCGCGAAGTTAATGTTAGAGATAAAGGATTCGGTGCTGAATTATGAAATAATAAATTGCTATCAAATTTCCACCAAACAATGAGATTATTTGTATCTGCTGGTATACTGGGATATATAGTTTCATCATAAGTAAAATTCATATATTTATATAAATCATTAGTATAAGAATATTTGCTTTTCAATGATGGAGTAACAGTAGCAGTATCTTCAACTATATTTTTTCTCTTACTTTTTTTCCTCACTAAATCTAATGTGTAATTACTTGTTGCCGTCTCTATAAGAATATTACTTGTATTTATTGTAACGGGCATGCTGTTTCTCTATATAAATTAATATATATATTTATATATGTAAAAATAATGTATGTTTATTATTATAAAAGTTTAAATTATTAATTAATATCGTATATGTTGTATACTTAATGTTCATACTTATCCCCCTGTGGAAGACTTTATTTTCCTTAGAAACTTCTTTATTTTTTAGCAGCAGCCGCTTCTTTCTTCTTTTTAGCAGCAGCAGCTTCTTTCTTCTTTTTAGCAACAGCAGCTTCTTTCTTCTTTTTAGCAGCAGCAGCTTCTTTCTTCTTTTTAGCAGCAGCCGCTTCCTTCTTCTTTTTAGCAGCAGCAGCTTCTTTCTTCTTTTTAGCAGCAGCCGCTTCCTTCTTCTTTTTATGATTTGATATTTTACCTCCCGTCCTCATCGGCATGACACCATATTGTGGTTGTTGTGGTTGTTGTGGTTGTTGTGACATGATATTCCCCCGCGGATTATGGTGGAATATCATATTTTGTTGATCATGTATCGGCACCTGCATCGTCTTCGTCAAATCCACCCTCTGTGGCGGCCCATATTGCCCTGGCGGCCCCTGTGCCCCCTGTGGCATCATCCCCATCCCCTGTGGCATCATCACCATCCCCTGTGCCCCCTGTGCCCCCAGATGCGGCCCCTGTGCCCCCAGATGCGGCCCCTGTGCCCCCAGATGCGG
>Ga0206131_10003755_pt1 | contig 17239 bp, 23 predicted proteins | sample Helgoland_Spring_FD_148636 | JGI IMG/M metagenome (GOLD analysis project Ga0206131, IMG submission 148636) | Pelagic subsurface seawater microbial communities from Kabeltonne, Helgoland, North Sea - Helgoland_Spring_Bloom_20160517_1 | ecosystem: Environmental > Aquatic > Marine > Epipelagic ...
AAGAGTATATCTCTAGCAGATAGCGGAGAGAAGGTTTTTATATGGCCGAAAGAGTTAAAGCAGTTTAAAGACTTCAATGATATATGTGTAATCGGTAATAAAGACAAAATAAGACCCGAATTCATATTAAAAAATACGTATTCAGGTCTTAAAGCTAAATTGCTTTTAACTGAGATTAAAAATCACCTTGTATAAGTGAAGCATACACTTTTTGTAATTGAGGATCATTAACATAAGGCTCTTCCTTTAATATATCAACAGCATCGAATACCTTTTTATATGCTTGATTAATCTTATTTTCTAATTCTGACACTTCTGCTTTAAGTTGTTCTAGCAAATTTACAGCACCTTCTGATGATTCATTAGCTTGTTCTGGTTCCATTCCTCCAAATTGACCATCTTCAGGAGCGTCTCCAGGGGCGTATTGATCATTCATATCTTCAGATAGAATTTTGGTTTGAGTATATCTTTCGAATATTAAATTTGTTTCTGTTGTATTCATATTAATATTTATTAGTTACATTAATAATTTTCACCATCTTCTGGTTGACCGAATTCTTTCTGTTGTTCTGCTACATAGTCCTTAAACAATTCAAACAATTCATCAATATTGCCACCAGTAGCGCCGGCAAGCATTAAGCTTTCGATTAATCCATGACCATCATCTACAGCTGCTAAAGCAGTGTCAAATAAATCCTCTAGAGGAAGATCTTCAAATGCAGTTCCATAATCTGCTGCATCTTCATTACCCTCTTCATTTTCTTCAGATCCTTTATCAGCTAACTCCCATCCATCGGCTAACAGAGCTTGTACCTTGCTCTTGTGTACCGTCTTACCAATGATTTGACCAGGTTTAAGTTCTTTTATTAGACGAACCATCCCGCGGCGTTTTTCTTCTTCGCGCGCTTGTTTGAGCATTTCGTCCTGTCCCCAAAAAGAACCTTCGTTAAGAGGCTTTGATTTAGCGTAAGCTTCGAATATTAAATCTGTTTCTGTTGTATTCATATTATTATTTAATTGAATCTATACTTTGGATCATTAGCTCCTGCTAAATAACCTTTAAGGATTTCACTTAACGATGAAACTTCCATTGCTACTCTAGCAATCTTCTTTGTTTCTGAATTTGAAATGCTATCAAAAATCGTATCAGCTTCAGCAGAATTTAAAGATGTTTGAATACTATCTGTAGTACCGTTCAGGTAATTAGAAAATTCATCCATTCTAGTAATCCACTCACTCAACTCATCATACATCTCTCTTTGTTGAGAATTAACAGGACTACCATCAGCTGTTTCAGGTACGTCAATATCAAAATCACCAGCATCTGTTTCTGGCTCTAAAGTTGATTGCATTGCTTCTGGATCAGTAAGTTGATCTTCATCTTGCTCATTAAGAAACTTAATAAATTTTTTACTATATAAACTCATATTATTATTTATAAATATTTATATGCAAAACAAAGGAAAACTAAAAATGTTTGTTGAACATTTATTGAGTGAAGATCAAATACCGGATTCACAACGTCAAACCAACGGTATATCTTCAGAATCACCACCACAGCAAGTAGATGTTAATGATCTTCTTAAAAGACAGTCATCAGATGATACAGCTCCGAAATTAGAACAATATCCTTTAAATACATTTAATGAAATATCATCTGATTTATTTATAAATGTACAAAACCTTATGAGTATGCTTAAATCAGCTTTTAATAATCCGAGTATTAAAGATAAAAAAAGTGTAGCAGAGTGTTATAATATAGCTAACTCAATAGACCAAACGGTAGTTGATTTAGCTAAAAAGGTCGGTAAAATCAAATAATGATAAAATCAATAGTTTCATTAGTTTTAACGATATGCATTAGTACTCTTTTTGGTCTGATATTTATTGATAACTTTAAAGTTGTATTTGCTATTGCTACAATATTGCAATTTATTGGATTTTATATTTTCAATAACATATATGAGAATTTTCTGAGAAAGCAAGCAATTGTACTATCTGTAGAGTTTGAAAGAGAGCGCGCTAAAAATGTAGTAACTGTTAACTGCCCGTGTAGTGAAAATAACCAGCAATCGATTCAAATGACATTTAATGATGATACATTATATGAATGCTCAAAGTGTAAGAAAGAAATAAGAGCGAGTAATAATGTTAGTACATTGATGACAACAGTACCTATATACACACAATAATGAATGAATTAGAAAAAAATACTTTAACCAAACCAAGTTCGACATTAACATCTCAACCTACACGAGCCGAATTTCCTTTTGATGAAATAAAACGTTCATTAAAAGATTCTCTTGAAATGGATAATTATGATGCTGTTATTCAAGGCATGGTAAAACAGAAAAATAATAAAAAAATCGATATATTAAAGGTTTTTTTAGAGTCTGTATATACTGATATAAATGATATTAACAGTAAACATACCGGAGATGATAAATCATTCTTTAATATCAATAAAAAAATCTTAATATCAAATTTACAAAACTCTCATGAAATTTTAAAAATATATGATATAGGTGATCGTAAGTTATTATATACAATGTTAGGAACACTGATACAATATATATATGAAAGAAACGAACGAGAATAAAGAAGAGTATAGTATGGATTATTTAGCTAGATTTGCATGCTTATATGAAGGTGTTAATTTAGCATGTCAGCGAGCAGAACGGATTGGTTACAATTCAGAAAAAAGTAATGTTTGGATTAAACCAGGAGCATTTCAAAAGTATGTTGCTGAGCGATATGGTGATATGAAATATAATATGGAACAAGAACAACGAGGTGTACAAGTCGATGAAATTTATCCCTGGGACCAAGTTTACAAATAATACTTCTAAAAATACTAAGTTTTTTAAACGAGGTTTTATTTACACATTAACTAATATTAAATTAGTAGATGAAAAATATGAATATACATTTATATTACCTGATAAGACATCAAATATGGTAAAGTTTGAAAGCGTTGAAATAGCTGATAACTTTTTACAAACTATTTTAATTTAATAATAGTCGCCATATACATCAGTATCGTTAACTGACATGTTAAAAACATCTTCCTTACTAGTGCTATCTACATTATATAAATCGTAATTATCTTTTTTAGTTTGTGATTGTTCATTAACACCACCACTTAACCTACCAGCAAACGTATCTTCATAGATTTGACTATTACCTGATATATTACTAGTTAAATTATTAAACGGTATATTCGGTTCAAAGCTATAATCTAGACGTTTAGCTTTTATTAAAAAGACGTAATGACCAGCTAAGTTATTAATTTGTGCAATATCTTCATCAAGCTTTTCAGTTATTTCAAAATACTTAGCTTGTCGATTGTTAGGTCTATCATCACCATATTCACTTAATTGAAATACATCACCAGCTTTAGGTTCAACAATATTGTATTGAGTCTCCCAAACAGCACTTAAAGTATAAAATTCATCATAGAAAGATGATATATGGATATATGCAGTTATATCATCATCACTTTCAAAACCAAATTGAGATAATGTTATTGCATTTTCATTTAACGCTGCCGCAATAATTATTTCTCTTGGATCCGCAAATACTTTTGTAGGTTCTTCACCATATAAGTTATTTGCACTTAATGTATTGAATGTATTGACAAAATATTTAACTTTAACACCGTATTGGTTAATTTGTTCTCTCCACCAGTTACTAAATAAAAAGCGTTCAGATTCTTGAATACTCTTATCAGTAAATCTATAGCATGCTTCATCAACTACTTGCATACCTGGGTAACAGTTATCGTAATCTATGCTCATCTTTTTATAATAAAGTTATTTGTTTTATCATCGTAATATAGCTGTATCCCAGTGCTTCCTAATTTTTTAATTTCACCTTTAATTGGTATAACATTGTATTCTGTTCTCATATATTCTAAGTCTTTACGATCACATACTCTCATACCATGGCTATCTTTTAATGACTCTATTTTTGCATTCTTTGATGGGTCAGCTTTAACATAGTCAGGTATAATTTTTTCACTATTATCCTTTCTTGTATAGCCGTTACAAGAAGCTTTAGGTATAGCTTTAAGATGTCTATGGTTAACACCTACTTGAAGCCCGCTATATTTATTTTCAAAAAACTTTTTGAAGAGTTGCATATTTATATTTATACAAAAAAAAGCTGCAACAAGTAAAGTTGCAGCTTTTTTAAATTTACTTTTTAGATATTAAGCAAACAAGTCACCTGTTTGGTTATTTACTTTATTTTGCTTTGATGTAAGCTTACCTTTTCCATCTGCAAGTGGCTTACCTTTACCGTCTACAGTCGTCTTAACTTGACCATGTGCTTTACCTTTCGAAGCTTTAACAGTACCTACTGTATTCTTAGGACCTGTAAGTGAATGACCAGCTGAAGCTGGAACTTCCTTCAATTCGGTAGCTTCTTCTAACTCTTCATCTTCTTCAGCTTCTTCAGCTCCTTCAGCTCCGAAAGCTTCAAAACCACCTTCGTCTTCACCATCGTCTTCACCTTCGTCTTCATCACTCAATTGATCCATTAACATATCATGGAGCTTTTGAGCTGTTTCACGATCCAAGGTTAATGTAATTTCGTCCGTTTCTTCAACTTCAACATCACCTTCATCACCTGCGTCAATGCCGAGTGCTTCGAGTTCATTTTGGTCTTCTTCGTTCATTACCGATTCAAATAACTTATCAAATGTAGATTTCATATTATTATTTATAGATTCTTTTATCTTTTTTCCAACCTTTTCGTCATAATTTTGGGAAGAAAAATTTTCACTATTATATAATTCATCTTTTTTCTTTGATTTTTTAGGGTCAATTGGTTCTTTTAAACCTTCTACATTATCAGGTCCTGTTGATTTATCATTTTGTAGCTTCTTATTTTTATTGCTATTTAAATCAGTAGCACCTTTACCTGGCTTAGTGCCAAACTTAGCTGCTTTTTCTCCAGGTACGTTTTCTGATAAAATATTAGTGGAATATGTATCCCAAATTTCTGTGAGTGTATTTGCCCGACTTGTCATATAAATATTTATTGGATGGTAGCTAAAAATAAACAAAATTACATGAATAACCCTGATTTACCAAATGTCGGGGCTGAATTTGAGTATACACCTAAGATGATAAAAGAGCTTAAAAAGGCTCAAAACAACTTATTATATTTTGCTGAAAACTTTTTTCATATAATTTCACTGGATGATGGTAAACAAAAAATAAACCTCCATTACTGTCAAAAACGAGCTTTACGTAAAATGCGGGATAATAGATTCTTTATATTATTAGCATCTCGACAAATTGGTAAGACTACAATGATGACAATCTATGCTTTATGGATTGCCTGCTTTAATAATGATCAACGTATTTTAATTGTAGCTAATAAAGAAGGTACTGCTATTGAAATTATGAATAGAATTAGATTAGCATATGAAGAGCTACCTAATTGGTTAAAACCGGGTGTTAAAGAATATGGTAAGACTGCAGTAACGTTAGCGAATGGTACGAGAATAGGTATATCAACTACTACAGGTACAGCAGCTCGTGGTCAATCTGTAAATTGTTTAATTCTAGACGAGCTAGCTTTTATTGAGCCTAATCTTGTTGATGATTTCTGGAAATCAGTATATCCCATCGTTTCAGCTTCTAAGAAGTCTAAGATTTTTATAGCTTCAACAGCAAATGGTACCGAAAATCTTTTCTATAAGTTGTATTCAGGAGCTGAGTCTGGGGATTCTAATTGGGCATACGATAAAATCTTATGGAATGAAATACCAGGTAGAAATGAAAAATGGAAACAAGATACTATAGCATCTATTGGTAGTACAGATGCATGGATGCAAGAGTTTGAATCATGTAGTGGGGAAACTCTTGTTACCATAGAAGATCAAGGAGACCTTTCCTTACAAGATTTATACAATAAGCTATAAAAAGGTAGCAGGAATTTGTAGAAACTCTTGCCACCTAGACTAAATAATATTATGGCAAGGTATAAAGACATCCATTATAGCACTGATAAAGCTAAACATCAAAAGGCTGTTGAGAAGAGCAGAAAGTCTATACTTGAGAAGTTTGGTGACGAGGGTTATTCAGAATTCAGAAGCAACATTGGTAAGGAAGCATATGCATTAGAAGCAGATAGATTAGAGAAGGCTGATGTAGTTTCAAAGGAAGATGTGATTGAGTTTTTGAATAGCTATGATAGTGATCATTTCAAAGGAAAGTCGGGTAACAGAAGAATGAAGAAGGTTAACCTTGCTATGTATAAGTCACTAGTGAATTACACAGATGAGTTTTGTGCTTTCAATAACAACAGACCAATACCATTTAGTGGTAGGATTGATATAGCTCTTAAAGGGTTTAAGTTAGGTAGTGATGATCTTTGCTATTGTGGGGGTAGAATAAAGTATGATCCAGTCACTCAAGATTGGACTAAACTCTATTGCATGCAGTGCAGGATGACTGGGACATCCAAGCCACATTTTAAGTTTAAGTATGGTGATGAGTGGGAGAAGATGTGGAAAGAAAGAAATGTAAGTGGTGTGATTACTAGAGGGAAAAATGAGGAGTATCTATTAAGTAAGATAGAAGAGGATTTATCAATAACTATAGATAGAGACTTAAGGTTGTTGAATTTCTACCCAGATGGTTATTGTAAAGAAAATAACACAATCTATGAGGTGTATGAGCTTCACCATAAGAAGCCGTATTATTTAGAGAAGGATAAAATGAGACAGCAAATACTACAAGATTATCTAAAGTGTAATTTTTGTATTATCTGGGATGATGGGTCTGACAAAATAGAATTACATAATTATGTTCAAACCAAATAAACAAAATCATAAAGTATTAACACCAGATGGATATAAACTGTTTGGTGGTATACAGAAGATCAATAAAGCTGCATGCAAGGTAGTGTGTAAGACAGGTGAGTCATTAACATGTTCAATTAAACATCCTCTATGTATTGATGTACATAATTTTAAGTTTAAGAAGGCATCTGAGCTTGTGACAGGTGATAATATATTTCACACAGATGGGTGGAAGGAGGTTGTCAGTGTTACAGAAGAAGGTGAGATTGATCTTTATGATTTAATAAATGTTGAGGATACTGTATCATATTACACAGATGGTTTTTTGTCACATAACTGTCAATTTATATCAACTGGTGAGAGTTCTTTAGATTTAGAACTTTTTGAAAAGTTATCTACACAAGCAAAAGACCCGAAATTTGTTTTTGATGATGGTCACTATTTATTATGGGATGAACCTAAAGATGATAGAATATATATAGCAAGCGTTGATACAGCAGAAGGTTTAGGTCGGGATGCTTCAGTTATACAGATATTAGATTATACTGATCTCACTAATATAGAACAAGTAGCTACATACCATAATAATATGATATCACCTTATAACTTCACTGAAAAGGTTTATGAAATATTACAACACTGGGGTAATCCGTTAGTATGCATTGAAAGAAATAATAGTGGAGGTCAAGTTGTTGATATTCTTAAAAATACTCACAATTATGAAAATATAGTATCGTGGGGAGCAGCTACTGCAAGTAGTAGAAAGAATAACCAACTAGGTATCGTAGCTCATACTAACACAAAATATAAAGGTGTCATGAATATGAGATATTGGCTAAACGAACTTGAAGCGGTGAAGATAAACGATATACATCTGGTTAAAGAATTAAAGGACTTTACGAAACATCCAAATGGTACATGGAGTGCTAGGAAAGGGAAACATGATGATAGAGTAACATCGATGATGTGGAATTTGATAATCCTTATAGATGATATAGTTACAACATATTTTGATGTCGTTAAATATGATTTAAATAATCGTCCTTTAGAGTTACAGCAATTTGATTACGGTATTAAATATTTTATAGACCCAACTTCAATGTATACTAATGAAAAAGATACCGGCTATACACCGACTTTACCTGTTATAATAGGCAATGCTGAACAAGTAAATAATGATATGGGTAATTTAATTAATCAAGGATATAAATTATGGCAAATGTAAATCAATCACAATTAAATAAAGGTAGGTTAGATAAATTTCTTTTAGTCTTTACCTTACCTGAAGTTTTAAAAGAAATTAGTTCTAATAACTTAGATGCTAGAGGAAATACATCGATAATAGAAGATTCATTACAATTTTCAGTATACGGTGCTGTAACACCAAAAATTGTGGTACCAGCAATTGAACAAGGATATGCTGGTCAGTTTTATAAAATATCATCCCATACAAGACCCGTATATGATAATCTGGTTGTTAATTTTACTGTTGATAGTTTGTTTAATAATTACTGGGTTTTATGTAAATGGCTAAATTTACTAAATGATGAAAAATCATCAAGCTATGATGGTCAAAATTTATTAAACACTCCAAACATTGCAACAGCTAATAAAAATTTCAATGTTAGTGATGGTCCACCAGTGCAATACCAAGCAGATATTACATTATATGGTAAAGATGAATTTGATAATAATATAATTAAATTTTTATATAAAAATGCATTCCCGGTATCTCTAGGTAACATTGATTTTAATTATAGATCTGCAGATGAGATAGAAACTACATTTGAATTCGGTTTTTCACAATTAAATGTAGAATTACTGTAGTACTCTAAAACAGTCCCGGTCGGGTATGTATGCTTCGTATTTTTTAATACTCTTTTAACTGTATGGGTTTTTTTATTTTTTAATTTTCGTAAAATAGATTCCTCAAATTTTGTTTTATTGAAAAAATCTGATTCACTAGTATATGACTCGGTATATGTATCATACTCATTAGGTATATTAAATACTATTTTGAAAGGTTTATAGTTTTTGTGTTTCTCTCTGTTTTTATAAAATGTTTCGATATGTTTTTCTATCTTTTGTTGTTTTTGAAACGGTGGTTTTGCTTTTAACGTTTTACTATGTCTAATATTTCTTAATATTTGTTTAGACGGTGCAAGTCTTTTTTTAGCATCGATTTTTTTAAGTTCGTCTTTTGTTTTAAACTGTCTCCACCCTGCACCACCGCGAGCATCTGTTGTAAAATTCAGTAAAATAAATTGCTGCTCATTCATATATTGTTCAATGAGTTCTTCTTCTCTATTGTGAATTTCTGCGTTCGTTTTATTGTCTATAAATTCGATACATTCAAAAATCAAATAATCATGACCATGTTTGTTGTATATGTTCTGTATTTTTTTATTATGACATTTATTGTGTTTTAAACGCCATTGATATGTGTTGTATCTACCACCGAAACCAGTTTTTCCACATGAACTTCCAATATAGATGTATTTTTTATCTTTTGATATAATCTTGTACACACCTTTGCGACCTTTATCGATACTATTTAAATTAATACGCATATTATTATTATTTATTAAATCACCTGGCCTTGTTTGATAAAAAAATACTGAATAGTTCAATATTAGCTCCGCGGAAATATAAATAATAATATATGAGAACCATTCAAAGCCCAGGTGTTGAAATTAAAGAATTTGACAGATCACAACGTGCAGCAATACCATCCGGTACTAACATACTTGTTACCGGTTTTGCTGATAAAGGACCAACTGATGAAATAATTCAAGTAACAAGTTTAGGTGAATTTGAATCAATTTACGGTATACCAACCACACCAGCTGAAAGATACTTTTATGGTACGGTTAAACCTTTATTTAACTCACCAGCAAATGTTATTGCTTATAGATTACCGTATGGTACAGATGCCGGTGTAGGCTTCGGTAATAATTACAGTGCTTTGGTATATCCAATTACAGGTGTTAACAATATGGATGGTTCAATGTTAACATCATATCAAGAATCATCAGCTACTTATATTTTAGGTGAGCCAGTACATCACGAGTTAACATTGACTCAATATAATAATATATTACAGTCAAATGGATTTGCGTGGGATAAGGATTTTGGTGATGCAACAGATGTATCTACATATGCTAGTATCGGCAAAGCTGGTATGATTGTTCTTAATAAAGGTCGTACAACAGTTGATCAGAGATTTGAAGGATTTTACATCGGAGCAGTTGATAATACAAATTTAAACCCTGCAACAGATTTTGATGGTATTCAGAATGCTTATACCATAACAGCTTCTGCAACCACAACAACAGATTACACTTCATTACCAGCATCTAGATTAGATTTCTCTTTATCTTCTATAAGTGATAATTCTACTATAACATTTGGTCAAGACAATGATAGTGTTTCAGAAATAATGGAAAATTTAAGTGAATTTGATATTTCTAGTAGATCTTTTGATGATACACTTTCAATTGGATTGTTTAAATTAAGACAATCACCATTTACACCAGATGTTATTAAATTAACTAATGTTTTAACTGAAAGTTATGTTGGTTCATTTGATTTTCATAGACAACAGAATTCTCAACAAGGTGGTACACCAATTAGTTTCTTTATGGAGACATCAGAAGGTGAATCACCAAACATTAGTATCTTAATTAATGAAAATCTTTCTAATAAGAATGGTGAAACTTATCTCAATACAGATGGTTTACCAACTAATAAGATTAGATTAGCAAAAACTAATCTTGATACAGATACATTTAATTCATTATCTGCAGAATATGCAGGTCCAGGGTTTGTTGGAACCATTGCAACTCTTAGAACTAATATATTAGCTGCAAATGATATTATAGGTAAAGCTGATAATCTATACCCAATCGGTGTATTTAGCAATTCAAATCTAAAATCTAAGATTATAGGTTCTGTTCCAAGTAAGATTGATAGATTACTTGATTCGGTTGAAAATGTTGAAATATTTGATATCGATATTACAGTTGATGGTGGTTTATCGACGATCTTTGCAAATAGTCAAATATTAAGTTCAGAATTCGATGATACAGCATCGGTACCAGCTATATCAGGTCTTAGAGAATCTAACATATCTAATATAACAGATACAGGAGCAAGAGAATACATTTCATATTGGAAGGAGATTACAGATAGATTCACACAATTTGCTGAATTTAGAAGAAAAGATCATATATATATTTCTGATTTACCGAGAAACTTATTTGTTGAAGGTGAAGATTTTCTTACATTGCAAGATCCAAATAAGAACTTTTCAAGAGATGTATTAAATCCAATTAAAGCTTTTGCTAGTAGAGTTAATAGTAATTACGTTGCACAATATGCACAATGGGTTAGAACGTTTGATACATATCTAGATAATCTAGTTTATACACCGTTCTCAGGATTTGCAGCTCAAGCAATGGCAAATACAGATGCTAATTTCCAACCATGGTTTGCACCAGCTGGCTTTACCAGAGGTAGGGTAGCAGGAGCAAGTGATTTAGCATTATTTCCGACACAAAAACAAAGAGATCAGCTTTACAAGGTTGGTGTTAATCCAGTAGCATTCTTCCCAGGAGAAGGGTTTACGATTTTTGGTCAAAAGACGATGCAAAAATTACCTAGTGCTTTTGATAGAATTAATGTACGTAGATTATTCTTATATCTTGAAAAAGCAACTAGACAATCGACTAAATTCTATATATTTGAACCTAATACATTACTTACAAGAACACGGGTTATCAATACATTAACACCGTTGTTTGAGAATGCTAAAAATACAGAAGGTTTATATGATTATTTACTAGTTTGTGATGAAAGAAATAATACACCAGATGTTATTGATCAAAATGAGCTAGTTGTTGATATATATCTAAAGCCTGTTAGAGCAGCAGAATTTATATTAGTTAATTTTTACGCGACAAGAACAGGTACTGATTTTAACGAATTAGTAAGTTAATTAAAATACCTTAAAATCAAGCCGATCCGAAAGGATCGGCTTTTTTTGTCATTAATGGTAGATTTTATACGTTGGTAAGGTTAGTTTATATAATAAATAATTGTATGGCAGATACCAAAGTATCAGATTTACCAGCAATTACAACATTATCTAACGATGATATATTATATATCGGTGATGTAAGTGCTAGTACATCTAATAAAATAACTTATGAAAATTTAGTCGGGTCAGATATTAATCAAATATCCGCAGATTTATCATCTCTTAGTTCACAATTTATTGCAGCGGATTCGTTTACAGGGGCCGTTAGTACTTTTGCAGCCACAACCGATCTCGCAAGTCTTAGTAGTGATGTACTGATTAATACCGGGGATTTACGCAACTTATCAGAGGATAATAATTCTATCCAAAGATATGTAGATATTGGAGTAACGCAAGATATTGTAATAGGTACATCTACATTTAGTTTTTCAGGAGGTTTTTTAATAAACGTAATATAATATGCCTAATCAAAGAATAACCGATTTACCGTTAATAACTACAATTAGTGATGATGATCTTTTTTATATAGTAGATTATGTATCAAATACATCAAATAAAATATCTTACGGTACTCTAGTCACATCTAATATTAGTGCATTTCCTATACAAATTAGCAAGTTAACTTCAGATGTTATATATATAAGTGGAGCAGTTGATATAAATACAGGTAATATTGATTTCCTATCAGGAGCTATCGATGATGCAGGTGGTGGTGTAGCTACTGATCTAACGTTTCTTTCATCTACAATCGATGTTTTATCTGCTGATGTTCAAACTAAAGTCTCTGATGCTGATATAGCTGGTATTGAAACTGACATATTAACATTAAGTAGTCAGATTGAAAATATTGAAGAGGATTCCGGGGATAGCATTATTAAAATTATAAGTCAAAGCCAAGGTTCGTTAAGTGCTATGAGATCTAGTGATGCAACTTTTGAATTAGATCTCGGGGTACAAACAGGAGATAGTCCAACCTTCGCTGCAGTAACTATAACTGGTCAAGCTCAGGTTAACTCATTGAAAATTAATCAAACAGCTACCTCCACGACGACGTTAACAGCCACACATTTTGTAAATGTTAATATTAGTGGAACTACTTATAAAATGTTGCTGGCTACCTAACTAAATTATATAAAATTGAATAAATAATTATAACCATGGCAGACACAAGACAAACAATACAGAATTTCTACACCCAAGCCCAATCAAAAGACTTTGCAAGATCTAATCTATTTAGAGTTTTGAATTTAGATTTCGGTGATGGTTCAACCGTTGATTTTAGTGAAGATGATTTAGTATATGTCACTACTGCTACATTACCTGATAAAGCTATTACTAGTACAGAAGTACCATACATGGGATTAAAATTTAACGTACCAGGTGTTGTTGAATACCCTGGTAGTGGTTCATATACTTTAAAGTTTAGATGTGATGAGTCTTATGCTCTGAGAGATAAATTCTTACAGGTAATTAATGATACGTTTAATGATGAAGATTCAACTGGTAACTACTTTATGCCTAATGCTAATGCAGTCATTGACCTATCTCTGCTTAATAAGCAGCTTGATAGAATAGCGCAATTTCAATTAGTAGGTGTTGCCATTAAAAAGGTTGGATCAATTGAGTATAACATGACAGAAGCTGGTACTATATCAGAGTTTGATGTTGAAGTGTCATACCACTATTTTAAACAAACCGCAGGTAGTTTAACTTAAGTATATACTTCGGTATTAAATATTCTTAATGCCAGAAACAAAAATACTTAATTCCATAAATAATGCTATCCAAGGGGCTAGCAGTATTGGTAATAGATTAGCAGGTGGTAGTATTTCTCAACCGGGGGTATCTCTTTTAGGTACGAATATACCACTGCAACCGTTAATCAGTACAAGAGACCTATTTCTTGATAGTATGTCCCAATGGACAAATTCTATACCCTTAAATACTCAGTTTATTGTGTTATTTGATTACTTTCCTCCAGGTTTAAACACGACAGTATTACAACAGTTAGAGCCTAACGTTCATTCAACAGGGTTTGATATGAGTATACCTAAAAATGTGTTAACTAATTTTAAAAATCAATCAATTATAGGTTGTATTTTTACGCATGGATTTCAAATAGCTGGTGAAACTCTAGGATACTCTAATGCAACTATTGAAAATAATAGAGGATTTATACCCGGTACAATATTAGGTAATAGAGGTGCTTTTTCTGAAAATGAATTTCAAACAACCTTTAGAGAAACAAACACTTCATTTCTAGATTTTGTAATAAGACCGTGGATGATTATGGCCAGTCATTTTGGTTATGTTGCAAGAGATGAATCTGACCCTATTGAAAGGTTAAAATCACCTAAAACTAACATAACCGTTGTTCAGTATACAAGGAGTAAGGAAGGTTTATCTCAAATACCAAGAAAAACCTGGAGATTTTATAATTGTGTTCCAACTAGTATAGATCAAAGACAAGGTCAATACGATGCTAGTAGTGAAGGTGTTAATAATTATAATGTTAAATGGGTCTACGATAAATATGAAGTTAGTAGTAATTTATATTTGAGTGTTTCAAATTTATTACAGTCAATTAACCCCTTTTCTTTCTAATAAATAATATATATGGATAAAACACTATCAGATGCTTTACAGATGTTAACTAAGGTTAATAGTAAATTGGTTGACCGTGTGGTTAACATAGAAAAAAGACTCGATAAAGATAGCGGTGTTGATACAAAAGCAACATCTAAACCTGAAAAGCTTTATAAAAAACCGCAATCAGTTATTATTGAGGATTTTAATAGAGATGCTATGCAAGATTTGTTTGCAGTTTTTGGTACATCTCAACAAAAAAGTGTTAAACCTGTAAATGTATCACCGAAAGAAGGTGGTAGTGGTTTGATGAAAGCCTTAATGTCGGTAATGGGTATCGGAATTGGTATAGCTGGTCTCGGAGTTGCATTTGGAGCTGCTGATGTAGTAATTGGTAAATTAGGTGGTGGAGGCAATTTAAAGACGTTAATGCTAAATATTGGTGAAGGTTTATCAGGGTTTACAGGTAAAGGTCTTGTTGCAATTGGAGCATTACTTGGAGCTGGTGCATTATTCGGGGTAGTTGGTGGTTTAGGTGCTAGTTTTAAAGTTGCGGTGGGTATGACAGCTGTTGGTGCTGGTCTTGGAGGATTCTTTGCTGGTTTGGCTTTGGGTGATAAAGGAGCTGGTGCTCTTAAGAGTGATGGTTCAAGTATTAAAAATTTAATGATTAACCTTGCTGAAGGTTTAGGAGCTTTTACCGGTTCAAGTATGAAAACAATGGGAGTATTACTCGGAGCGGGCGCATTATTTGGAGTAGTTGGTGGAGCAAAGGTCGCTGGTAAAGCAGCAGTTGGGATGAGTTTAATAGGTTTAGGTATTGGTGGATTTTTGGCTGGTTTAGCTGTAGGTGATAAAGGAGCTAGTGCTATCGGTAGTGATGGTTCAAGTATTAAAAATTTAATGATTAACCTTGCTGAAGGTTTAGGAGCTTTTTCAGGACCGAGTATGATTGCATTAACTGTTTTACTTGGAGCTGGTGCATTATTCGGTCCTGCTGCAGGTAGCGCAGCAGTAGGCATGGGTCTAATCGGACTCGGTTTAGGCGCTTTCTTTACCGGTCTAGCTGCAAATGATGCAGTTATAGGATTTATGTCTGATGGCGATCCAGGTGGTAGTATTAAAACATTAATGATTAATATGGCTGAAGGTTTAGGAGCTTTCGGTGAAGTAGGTAAAAGTCTTGATATGACCGATATACTTAAAGTTCCGACTGCAGCAATTGCTATATCAACAGCAATGGTTACATTAGGTGCTGGTAATTTAGCTGGAGCTGTATTAGATGGGTTAGCTAAAGTTGGTAGATTTCTTATGGGAAGTGAGAATCCTTTCGATCAAATGATGTTAATTGGTGAAAAAGCAGATAAGCTTGATGCAGGTGCAAATGCAATAGAACGATTAACTACAGCAATGGGTAAATTAAAGACATTTGCAGATTTTAAATTTAATTTTAAGCTTAAAGATTTTGCTGATGATCTTATGAGTTCAATACCGTTAATTGAAGCAGCAATTATGGGTGGAGTTGTTAAAGCAAAATGGAACCCATTCGGTGAAGATAAAACCTTTTTAGGTTTAGCATCTCCTGATATAAAATTTAAAGAAGCTGCAGATAATATATCACTTTTAAAATCAGCATTCGATTCATCGCCATCAGGTAGTGAAGATGAGCAGGGTAGTTCATCTAATTTAGATAATACGGTATTACAAGAAATGCAATCAACTAATTTAAACGGGTTTAGTCAATTGATAGATTCGAACGGGGGAATTGCCGATAATTTAAATACAAATAATGATTTATCTCTTGAATCTAATACATACCAAAAAATGCAAATTGAACTATTAAAGCAAAACGTTGAGATTTTATCAAGAATTCAAAATGGTTTTAATCAATCAAGTAATACAGTTGATAATAGTAATGTTTCAGTATATAATACTGGAGGTGGTTTAAGAGATCTCCAGAGATCATATGTATAAGAACACGATAAACGTAGATATATTAAATCAAAAAATTCCAATTAAAGAACCATCATTTTTTGTTTTTAAATCTTTTATTAAAAATTTAATTAATACTGATGAGCCAAAGGAAGCTTTTGACAATTTGTTGCAAAGTGTATACCCAGGTAAATTGAATTATTACCAGAAAATAATTTTATTACTTAATTTAAGAGGTCTTATATTTGGTAATAATATTGAATTTGAATATAAAGATAAACGAGCAATTATTGATGTTAATATGCTTATCGATTGTTACGATAATCTTTATGAAAAGGTTATATATGAATTTAAAGGTAATACATATACTTTTGACTATATTGATTCCTTTTATCTACAAGAAAATAAAATTAATTTTGTAGCTGATAGTTTAATAAAAATCAATGATAAAGAAATTAATGGCGATTTCAATGATAAAGTAAATTTACTACCAGCTTTTAATTTTATAGAAATATTTGATATAATTATGTCACAATTATACAGTAAAGAATTTTATATTAGTTTAGTAGATACTAAAATTGATCTTATAAATATCATTTATTTTTTAAAAACTATATTTAAAACAGATGCAAATGATTTATATGAAATGGAATATACATTAAGAAAATATTTAAATTTTAATACAGAAGACTTAAAAACTTTATCATTACCGGAGTGTAAAATACTATTAAATTGTTATATATCTGATCAAAAAAAGCAAGAACAACATAGTAAGCAACAGTTGAAAGATAACAATTAAAACGTAAATAATATAAATATATGAACAACAATACTAACTTTTTAAATGAAATTAAAAATATTTCAAATGA
>Ga0206131_10003762_pt1 | contig 17226 bp, 23 predicted proteins | sample Helgoland_Spring_FD_148636 | JGI IMG/M metagenome (GOLD analysis project Ga0206131, IMG submission 148636) | Pelagic subsurface seawater microbial communities from Kabeltonne, Helgoland, North Sea - Helgoland_Spring_Bloom_20160517_1 | ecosystem: Environmental > Aquatic > Marine > Epipelagic ...
TCATCCAAACTTCTCCAAACATCTTTTTTTTCTACCCCCATTTTATAAGTTTGCCAAATGAGCGGGACGATCGTCCCGCTCATTTCAGGATTGAGGTTCGAAGAGGATAAAATATTTCATCTCTTGAAAAATGTTGGTCCAAAAATGAATTCCACTTTTTGGTGAAAAGTTGGTGGGTGACAAAGTTTTAAGTATATTGTTTCAAAATAATATTTCGGGAGTATATATTGGCAGTGTGTTGTATGTAAATATTATGCAACGCACGGTAGGTCTTTTCATCACTCTTCTGACGGTCGCACACGCCTACATTTTTTCCTGGATTGACATGGGTACTGGTGCCACGGGTACTGCGGATGTCACCAACTGTCCCGCAACCGCCGCAGAAGCACTTATGGACAACGGAGGTCGTCTTTCCAAATGCACGGAAGATCAATTACGTGGCTTTTACCGCGACAATGGATGTTGTTACAACTTTATTGCCGAATGCAATCTCATTGAACGCGAATGGTGGCAAAAAACGGACGTGCTCAAGCCTAATCCACTGTGTCCGTACCGAGAGAAGCTACTGATCATGGAACGCCGGCGGCTGCGTAAAAAGTTTGCTCGACGAATGCGTCGTATGATAGGGAAAGACGTGTGATATCCTACCATAACGGTATAGCTTATCCATATTTAACCTCATATGCCTATCTCCTGATATGTCCATTTAACCTCATACGCCTATCTCCTGATATACCTATTTAACTCTTATACTTATCTCCTCCGTATACCTATCTTCTCTCTCTAAAACTTTGTCACCTCGCACGGTCTCCTGCGACGACGTCCCTCAACGACTGGTCTCGGACTGATGCCGTTTCAAGTACGTATGTGTATCTTGACGACATCCCGACCATGTCAGACCTTCGCGCTCCCGTTCTCGACGCTCTCGTCCGCGATGTCGAGCTCACTCGCCAATCGTGCGATGGCTTCGATATATTTTGGCGCGAAGCCATCCCAAACACGGTCGCAGATTTGCGGACAATCCAGTGTGAACACGCGGTGCAGAGTATTGCGATCACGTTCGAAAAGCCCACCGTGAAGCCCCCCTGGTTTGTGGAAAAGGACGGCGATTCACGTCCCGTGTACCCATCTGAATGTCGTTTACGTGGTCTCACATACGCTGCACCGTTGTACGTGGACCTGTCTGTCGAACGAACACACAACGGCATGGTCGAGCGCACCGTTCTACGTGACGTGTATTTAGGTCGAGTGCCGATTATGGTATACTGTAGTCTCTGCTACGTCCGCGATCCCACCGAGCGTGTGGCGCGTGGTGAATGTGACCAGGACCCCGGTGGGTATTTTATCATAAACGGCAACGAAAAATGTATCGTGGGGCAGCGTTCGTCGATGGTGAACCGAATGATTAGCTACGCGAAGAACGGTACATGTGCGGTGGCGGTCAAAGCGGAATACAAGCGTCGTGTCTACAATACGACCATAAGCTACAAGCCGAAGTCGTCGATCAGCTGTCGATTCCCTCGTTTAAAAGAGGAGGTCCCAGTGCTGACGATCTTGGTTGCCTTGGGTATGACTGTCGACGAGATTCGTGTTGTGTTTACGCCTAGTGAGTTGGTCTTACTGGCAGCGTCTTTCGAAAATCTCCCTAGTGATCGTACAGAGGCAATGCACCGTCTGCCCATCGGCGAAGTATACAATTTGGACGCCACGCCGGAGGAGCGTGCACTGGACGCGTTTGAAAAGGTGATGCTACCGCACATCGCGATGTCGGAGAAGGCGATATTCTTGGTGCACATGGTGAAGGAGCTGTTGGCGGTGGCACAGGGCACTATTCTACCGACCGATCGGGATAGCGTCATCAACCAACGCGTCGAGACGGCGTGTGAACTGATGTCTACCTTGTTCCACCACATTATGATACGGTTGTGTACGGACGTGAAAAAGATGGGTCAAAAAAGTATATCGAAGCGAAAGACTGCGGTTCCATTTGAGAAAGTACGCGAATGGTTTGGCTCCTTAACGACCGTCACCGATGCATTTCAATACGCCTTGGGGACGGGCAATTGGAATACATCGTTTGTGAACAAACAAAAGTAAGTACACAGTCCCTGTTTGACTTCCCCCTCTCTTTCTTGTTTGACGCTAACTTCCCTCTCTTTTTTGTTTCTTGCTAACCTGTACTCCCTTTGTTTTTACCCTTTCTCTCTCTTACACCCATTAGTCGCGTCGGTGTGAGTCAGCAATTGCAGCGTTTGACGATTATGTCGACGATCTCTCAGCTTCGACGGGTCTCGTCCTCCTTAGAGTCGACGCAAAAGCTCGCCAAACCACGTTGGATCAACGGTACCCACTATGGTGTGTATTGTAACTATGAAACCCCGGAGGGCGAACGATGTGGTCTCGAGCTACAGTTAACGACCGCGGCAATCATTTCACTCGCCTCCGACCCGAATGTGGTCATGAAGGTGATAAAAAAATACCTGCTACCCGTCTCCGTCACCAACATCACGGTCGATGCAACCGCGCCGGTCTTTGTCAACGGTCGTTACGTCGGCAATACACCGAGTCGAGACGATATCCTCGCGATAGTACGCCGCATGCGGCGCGGCGGTCAGTGTGCAAAGGACGTGTCCGTGTCTTGCAACTCGCGTGGCGTGGTACACGTGTCGACCACTGCCGGGCGTGCATGCCGTCCCGTCTTGATCGTGCAAAACGGTCGTTTGAAAATTACCGCGCGCCAGACGCCCAAATCGTGGGTCGAGTACACCAAGTCGGGCGTGGTCGAGTACATTGATTGCGAGGAGATGGACAGCATGCTCGTTGCATGGAAGTCCGAAGACGTTACGTCCGAGCATACACATTGCGAGATATCCCCGACGTTAATGAATGGCTTATGTGCCTCCACTATCCCGTTCTCAAACCACAACCCGAGCGCTCGGAATTGCTATCAAAGCGGTACGTGAATCTCCCCCATTGTCTCTCTTCCATCATCGTCTCTTCCATCATCGTACTAACACCACACGCAGCCATGGGTAAGCAGGCGATGGGACTTCCGTACTCTAATTTTCAGACACGGTTTGACCACATGAACGTACTGCAGTACCCACAGAAGCCGCTAGTGTCGACAAACCTCGCAGATTCGTATGGTGTACACGACCTTCCGGCGGGACAGAACGCCGTAGTAGCGATCATGAGCTTCTCTGGGTTTGGTCAAGAAGATTCCATTATAATCAATCAAAGCGCACTGGACCGTGGGTTTGGACGTGCCGATAAGTATCGGACCAGTTTAGAGAGCTTGTCGACGAACGGAGACATCGCTCGCTTTGCGAAGCCCTCGAAGAAACGGAAGACTGGGCAGTACGATAAGTTGGACGACGATGGCATTGTACGCCGGTTCTCGCGAGTAACGACGAAAGATTGTTTAATCGGCAAGCAGATCGAGAAACCCATGTCCGTCACGGGTAATTTGACGACTACCAAGGACACGTCGATTCTGTCCGACACGAATGGTGTCGTGGAAGATGTCATTATGTACCAACAGCGAAACGGCGAACGTGCCGTGAAGGTGAAGACTCGCTGTTTGAAGACGTCCGAGATCGGCGATAAGTTTTCTAGTCGGTAAGTATGCTTTGCACAGGTTGTTGTCGAAATATTGCTAACCCTATCACAGCCACGGGCAAAAAGGCACTATAGGCGTGACCTTCACTCAAGAGGACTTGCCCTGGTCACAGGATGGTATTGTCCCGGACATCATTGTCAATCCACATGCCATTCCAAGTCGCATGACTTTGGGTAAGTGTTCTTCTCTCGTATGATTTCCCATCGGGTTGTACTAACAGTCTTGTAGGTCATGTACTGGAAATGGTCGCGGGCAAAGGTGCGACCCATTCGGGTAACTTTGTGGACGCCTCGCCGTTCAACGGCATGACGGTCGACGAGCTTCAAACCGAATTAAAAAAGTATGGTCTATCCAAACGCGGTACGGAACGGTTCTACTGCCCCGCGACCGGTATGCCCATTAAGAGTGTGTTATTTACAGGCGTTATCTACTACCAGCGGTTGAAGCATATGGTGTCCGATAAAATCCACGTTCGTAGCCGCGGACCCCGGAGTGCGTTGACGCTACAACCGATCGGTGGTCGAGGCAAAGGGGGTGGACTACGGATCGGCGAGATGGAAAAGGACTGTATGAATGCGCATGGGTACGTTCACCTCTTCTTTTTGTTCCATCGCTCACGCTAACTTTTTCTATTCGCCTCTCTTTTTACAGCGTGCCTATGGTGATCAACGAGCGTATGCTGCACAGCTCCGACGCCAAAACGGTCAAGGTGTGCAAGCAGTGTTATACCAAATCCGCCTTGAATACTTGCTGTGGTCAACCTACGGTGTCTATTCAGATCCCGTCGGCGGCGGATCTACTGTTTGAGGTAAGTTTGCGTATATATGGACGTACGGGGAGAACACGACTGACGAACACCGTTGACTTTACAGGAACTCAAATCCATGTGTATAAACATGAAACTTGTCGTATAGATGCACGTAATATAAAAATACCTATATGTTTTTGTAGTCTTATATGTCGAATAAGTACGCGTTTGAAGTCGCGGGGGTTGGAAGTGTGACAACCATTGGCGATGCTGCGTTTCCTCCAGGGTTGTTCATAGTGGGTCTATTCAAAAGAGAAGGCACCTCGGTGTCTACGATGCTTGACCAGTTTTCACTCCAAGAGTTGAAAGATAATTACCGTTCAAGAAGTGGCTGCCCAAGTTAATCATTTTTCAACCTATTTAAGCGCCACGTCTACTCTGCATATAAAATGGTCGACGCTTTACAGACACGCTATCAAGAGTTTATCTCTGACTGTAAAATTGGGGACATTGGACCCGGCAATCGTGGTGTATTTGCTACGAAGGATATAGAGTGCAACTCGCTCCTCTTGAAACTACCGATGGAACACTGTTACCAAGGCAACCATTTAGAGTTAACCTATCGTATCATGTCGTTAGACAACGATTACACCCGTGCGCTGCCCCCCAATCTCACTGACTTTCCTGTGTTTTGGACACCGGGCGAAGTCGCCAGTCTACAAAATGGCTCCGCGCTCGCGCCCATGATTGCTTCGCGACGGGAGAAGTTGTTGTCGGAAGATGCAAAGAAGAAAGCGCTCTTTCTCTACTACCGGACGTTGGTTGGATCCAGAGCCTTTACAATTGACCGTGCAAACAAAGACAAGCTGGCGCTCGTGCCGTTCGCGGATATGTTAAACCATTCCAATCACGGCGTCAACGTGGATTGGAAAGTGTGCGACGACCACTTTGTCTTGAAAACGACGACCGAGGTCAAAGCCGGGGAGCAGCTCTTCGATAGCTACGGGACCAAGACCAATTATGAGAACATTCTATTCTACGGCTTTACATTGCCCTCGAGCGAAAACCTCATGAACGATGTGACCTACGAGATCTTCGACGTGCCGGCGCAACTAAAGAAAAACTTAAACTACCAGTATTTTTCGGACAATATAGAGTTCGAATTGTGCGGCAGCTACAGTCGCGGCACCCTCGAGATATTCTCCCTCGTACGGTTCTTGACGTGTGCGAATGCGGACGAAAGCGAGTGCCCGCAGTCATTGAACGGGTTCTCATGTTCGGTGATATCGCGCGCCAACGAAGCGACGGTGTGCAAGGTATTGTCCACTGCGTTCAAAACCATCTATACCCGAAAGGTGAAGGTGCTTCGGTTCGTCAAGGCGAAGAAAGTTTGCGATTTTGTGGACACCGAGGTGAACGTCTTACTCCATTGGATCGCACTATTGGACAATGCCGTAAAAATTTTATCGGCGACGAAACAGAAAGAAGCGAAGAAGCTCGTGGACACCTACGCGGCAAATGACTACTACAACCAAGTCGTGCGCAAATTGGTAAATCAGTCAAAGCAGTACAAGTAACAAATCGTAGTATAAATAATATTTGCGTAGCTGTAGTGTCATATGCGTAATGTACAGTTTATAGTGTTAGGTGCCATTTCTAGTGGCAAATCAGCATTGGTCGAACGCTTCACCCGCCCGTCGACTGTCCCTGAGGTAAGTCCAACTATTGGCATTAACGTGATATCATCCATGTTCCGAACCGACACTACGGTCTATCGTACTAAATTTTACGATATGGCAGGTGGCGCACACTACGACTGTCTGTACACCAGCTACATATTTAACTCGGATTGCGCCATCGTGGTGTTCGACACGACGAGCGTGTACTCGTTTGACCGCGCCAAAGCTTGGATCGACCGTGTTCGGGGATCGAACGGCAACGATGCGTACGTTGCATTGATAGGGAATAAAATCGATTTGGAGAGCATGCGCACGGTGTACGCCACGGAAGTGCGGACGTACATGCGGGAAAGTCAGATGAGGAACATTGTTTACAGCGAATGCTCTGCCCTTACAGGCGAAGGGACGGCGAATACCTTCCGTTTGTTGGTAAATTTCACCAATAAGCCAGTGCGCGAAGTGTACAGTAGTGGGGACTTGTCGCGGACCAAGCAGACGAACGCCTGTCGTGTGATGTAGCATGTTAAGATTTTGATACGATGTGATTTTACGCGTATATATGCATATCTACCTGATGCTTAAATGGACATTGTATCTTCGTCCATCAAAGCGGAAGCACATCATATAGCTGACTCCACAACGTGGGAATGGTGGATGTATTTGGTACTGGGCGCGGCAATCATTATCGTGTTATCATGTTTAAATGGATGTCGAAAGTCTATCGTAGGAGCCTATGAATGCATGAAATGCGTAGTCACCTGCGGCGGGTGTTGTTGTAAGAAAAATAAGTATGTCGAAGTGGCATAGTGCAAGAACTACACTATATAAGATTCTTTTTTTCATTAAAAAAATATGGACGAGCCATGTTATTATGAAGACGACTATGATTGTCGCAATTGGAAAAGATGTTTTGTGTGCCCGCATTGTGCACTAAAAATATGTTATGCCTGCATTGAAGATAGTAAATGCACCATGGATGACTGTGACGCGCCGGAAGACCATAAAGATTATGGTAAAGAAGTACCTCAGTGTCCAAGATGTCTTGATTCAGTAGGTACATGGGCTCATATGAAATATTATTCCAACTACAGTAAGTATTTGAATGCCGTAGAAAATTGTTAAGTTTTACTCTATAAATATTGCGAATATCATACAGTAGACTATGTTACGTATTTTGATACTTCTATGTTTCCTCACCGCAACGCACAGCGTGGACCTAAGTCCAGTCTGTACTTGTCCCGATAGTTGTTCTGAGCGCGAGGAGCTGGGAAGAGGCACGTGGCGGCTCTTGCATAGCATCGTGGAACATATCGAACCGACTGAGCGAAACCGTTATCGATTCCAAACGTTTTTAAATTTGCTCGCAGAGCTGTATCCTTGCTCTGTGTGCCGTCAACACCTACGGACTAATTTGGACACCCATCGTCCTCGGATGGACCCAGTGAGTATGTGTCGGTTCCATAACATCGTGAACGAACAACTAGGAAAACCGGCTTTTCATTGTGCGTCACTATTTAAGGCACCTACGTACATGGAAACGAATGAATGGACCACCGACCGAGGATTCGCCGCCTCTCGTATCATGTGATCTCAGATCTCGAACACGGCTTCGTCACTTCCCGCCCACGCCCATGCCCAGTGTCATCGGAATAGAGCCCGAAACGCCGGAAATCGAGTACGAATTTGACCCAAATGTTCTACTCTATATATTTCTCTTAGGTCTTTTTCTCGTAGCCGTGCTCTTCTCAGTGTGTTAGCTAGAGGAGTATTAATGTCGGGGTGTCATACGCCATGTCCTTTGTCGTGAGGTCTTCTTCATGTACGTAATAATACTTTCTCGATGCACGTTCGACCTCAAAGTCCCATCGGTGCGTTTCTTTTGTAATTTTCTTGGGTCGGGGTCGAAGGGACTTTATACTAAACACACCTCCTATACGAGCACCTTTCGAATCTCGGTCCTTGTATAGTTTCAATGTACCTTTTTTCCCTTGACGCAGCGTCATTTCATGCTTTTTTGTTTGAAATTTCCATTGACCCTCCTTTTCCCAGACCAAATGCTTTCCGTCGATCGTCTTGATGACCTCACGGTCAACATAATATTCTACTTTAATCTTCAGGATGCTTTTACCCACCGTCGTAGGAAACTTTATGAATATCTCGCCTTTCTTGGTACCGTAAATGCGTTGCATACCTCTCTATGTACTACGTAAATATATATGTAGAATTAACTATAATGTGGTATAAATGCGACAAAGGTGGGTCTTCTATAGTCAGCCATGCGTTTTTTCATCCACCGCGTGCTTCTAGTATTATATGGATATACCACCTTTGTCGCATCCGTTCTGACGTTTGAAGCGAAAGTATACGATACCTATGACCTCGTGGATGTCCGCGGTACGACGACACGCGCCGATGTACACTATAGTAATCATGGGATTGCGTCTGTGAATGCGACGGTACACAATGCCTCCGTAGTCGACGCCATTGGTGGGGACAATCCCTATTTTCGGGAAGACTATAGTACCATCATGTATACTGCTCATTCACATGAAATAGCACTCTATGACTTGGATCGGCGGCGTGTGGGATCGGTCTCTAGAATTCTCGTCGACTGTTATGAAGCAAACGATTGCGAGTACACCATTACACCGCGCGATGAAAATATATTATCTGCCTATGGATCGATGATCAACCAACTTGGTGGCAATGGGGTCGCACAGTCGTTTGATCTAGGCATTATTCGCGCCCGCGATGAAGAGTACACGGTCGGGCGTTTTACTATCAGCTCTGACGGAGGAATTGCGTTCTGGATCCGACTAAAAGACAACAACCACGCCGAAGTATACCAACAACAGGATTCGCTTGTCATGATGTTGTCCATTATGGAATTAGCGGCACACGAACGCGCACACTACGAGGTGCCCTACTCTGGTCACTGCGATTCGTTCCAGGCGACGTACAATGTGATTGTCAATAATGCGATCAAACGCGTACGAGACTACGAAAAGCTTACCTATCATATCGTGGGTACCGGTGGGTACGTGGTGTATGATAATACACTTGCAATTATCATCTTTGTGTCGATGATTTTCATCTGTACCGCAGTCGCATGGTACGCGTGTACGCCGCACGTCAACGCCGACACGCGTGCCGCTCGTTTTAAGGCGGTTACCGATAAACCAACGTCTGATGCGTCTAAACAGTACACTCCCTATGGACAGATCTCTCCCTGATATTGTCCATGGCTGCAGTATATAGATCATTGTTCCACGAGTAATCGGCATCGATCGAGGTATGTAAACGGCGTGCCGTCTCGGCATCGACATTCGACGTCAGGCGGTCAAACCCATTGGTATCGTTTCGTTGCAAAACAAAGATCCACGCGCCCACCAGTTCCTGGTGGTTATTAATGTTGAGGATGCGGGAGAAGTGTACCGAGACAATGACCCACCTTCGTTCCACGAAAGAGTCTTTTTGTAATACATCTGCAGCATCGTTCCACAGACGTTCGTTAATGGAACGCAACAAAAACACGGGGGGAGCGAATGTGGACGGTGGTGGTAACAACTCGATGTCTGTCATGGCGTATGATCGGTCGGACATATAAGTCCCGACGGTCGTGGTGTCCCACACGCCGTCTTTTAGTCTGTAATAGAGTAGTAGTACTACAGTGACAAAGTTTTATGGTACAGTACAATAAAAACTTTGTCACCACCGGATGCAATATACGTATCTCCCATCACATGTAATAATGGATACCAGCGGTCGCATGCACCGCATGCATAACAATCCGTACACTCCTTTTATTTCAAACATGTCCACTGCTTCTAAACTCTCCGCAATTGCCCAAATGGCTGAACAAGTCTTACAAGAATGGTTGAACGACTCTTCTCGCACTCAAATCGAAGATTTATGTGCCAAAAAAATGACCGATCTCACGGAAGAGAGTATGTCGGAACACGACTGGATCGTATTCAATGCTTTCTTGAATGCATGCAAAACGCATGATATCGAGGATGAGATACAACGCGACGCGATATTTGAATCGATTGTCGACTCCTTCTTACCACCGCTACCACCGCTATCGCCTTTACTGCGTGAATTCACTTGTACGGCGAGCGAAATGCGGTACAAGATGCGCGACCCCGAATCGCAAAAGGAGTTTATTTATGAGCAAGCCGAGGGATTTGAAGACGATTTGGTACGATTGAATTTCGACGGAGATCTTACCGAGAAATACGTCCTCGACATCCCGGATACACCGTGGGCATTGCATATCGATCCATCTTTCACTCGCGAAGTCCCGGAACGTTATACGGTGAAAGAGCGAGTTGAAATACCTCGCGTGCACGCCGACGTCGCGCGCATGAACGAAGATAAACGCGAGGCAGAAATGACGTTTATCAAGGCATTGTTGGACCCAGATATGAGTACGCCGAAAAACGCGTACACGTTCACATCCGAGGGGAAACGAATATTATGCGAAACGCCCAACTTTTTTGCAATTGTGCCGGGCAACCGAGATTCGACACCTCAAGCCTTGTCGAAAAAAAGTGGACCTTGTAGTTTAATACATGTGCTAGTGTTTACAAAACGTCGAATTTGGAATGCGGTCAGTACGGAGCAGATGATGCGTTTCGATTTTGATGAAGCAAAGGACTGTGCGAACGAAGCCATACGCGTTCTACTCGAACGCTACTCGGACGACTGTCCTGGTGAACCAAGTCGAAGAGGGTGCGCTTTTGATCGTTTGGTAGAAGCGAACGAAAAAAACATGTGGTCGACCTCTGTTGAACCATGCAAAACGTACGATGAATTGCTCGACCGTGCGGAAACCGTAGAGTATTCATTTCACCTCTATCCACACAACTCTATCAATACCTTGCACATGCACGCTTGGTGTCCGAAATTGGCTACCAAGAGTTACGATCATCAAACAAAAGACAATATTTTCAAGTATGTCTCTGTGGAGAATGTATTGTCTGCGCAGTGGAAGCAAAAGGCTGGTATTCTCACAGACGATGAAAAAGTTGCCACCACTGACCTTGGTGCGAGACCAATGCAATTCAGGATGACGGAACTTTTCTACAATGGTGAGCGTATGTCACTGCAGGAATTTCAACAACAGGTAGTCATGCCAGCAACGACGCCGGAGGTCTTTGACGGAGCAGTGGACATACCGCCGACCACAGCTGTAAAGGATTTGTCTATCCCCCACTTTGCAGAGGAAATCAGAATGAAATTACAGTGGTTTGATGATGCTAAAGCGCACGTTGAAAAATATTTCGATTCGGACGAAAACAATATGTATAAAGAAACGTATGCGCCGATTCCAAATTTCATTTCCGATACGCCCAAGGTGGACATCACTTGGTTTCAGCAGGCTAAGCAGTTTGTGAAAAACAATTGGGTACTTGTGGGCGAGGACACGTTCGCAAAACCTGGAAGCGTGTATACGAAACAAGGACGTTTTCAAAATTCGTTGGAGTGGAAGGATCCATTAAGACAATCTAAACCGGACGTGCACGAATCCGTCATGTCAGTTGCAAAGAACTTGAAGGCTATGTCCCCGACGGACAGGCAAACCGCCGTCGACATCATAAACAAGAGTTTTATGACAGCTGGCGTGACCAAGCCAATGGTAACCGCCGCCGCGTGGGAGGAGTTGGGTGATAACGTCGAAAACGAACCCAGGTGGGAGGAGAAGAAAGCCGCATCCGGACCACGGTTGACACGAGCCATGAGCGAATGCTGCGCCGACACGGGTCTACCACGCCTGACACGAGCCATGAGCGAAAATGTGTTATAAATACACATCCACCGTAGACAAATGTCTGCCGTGTGGAAATTCAAACGGGAAAATCTAAACATAAACGACAAGTGGACAGTTATACCGATAGTTAACAAAGACGATATGTACGTTCTAACCGCGGGCGATAGAGAAGTATTACTCCAGTTTAACAAGCCACATCAGTTAAAGTACTATCTGTTAAAAGATAACCGCGAACGGTTCGCCCTGACGTGCAATGAATACGATTCGCACACGGTCTCGCACATACTGAATGATTGGGACGGCGGGGTTGTATGGGTACATATTGATAAAAAGCTTAAAGTATGATATATTTTATATTTTATTATAAAAACTTTGTCACGTTAGTAACCAGTTATTCACCATAAAGTATAGTACATTATAGTTCCTCGACCGCGGACTGATTGACTCAGACGCGTATATGAAATCGATCAGTCAACCTCTATCTCCAAACGAACATTCACCTTCACGTTGAACGGCTGAATTTAAAACGCCCACGTACACACTTTGCGTATCAAAACTTACAGAGACACACGAAAAAAACATGTCTCGTTATAACGCACAAGGGAAGCAGGAATCAACCATGAAGAAATCCGTCAACAAACTCTTGCAAAAAGTCGCCGATGCCAACGTGCGCGCCTTGGTCGTCGATGCAGAAACGCTCCTGTCGTCGCAAGCATTGGTCGACGGTGGTGCGGCGCCCGACAATGTGATCGTGATCAATTCAAACAAACACATTGTACAAGCCGCGAGGGACAAAGGACATGCCCAATCCGTGCATGGTATCTCGACCAAGGTCTTGACAAATCATGTAGGACCCTTTGACATTATCTACCTGGACTACTGTGGTACGCCCGACGTGACCTGGAATGGGTTCAACCCCGCAGTGGACTTCTGGTGGGCGTCCGCCAACATGGCACTTCACGGATTTGCCATTGCCACGTTTTCCAAGCGAACATCAGACCCCGTCAACAAAGCAAGAACCTTGGCAGCGCAAGCAAATATGACGATTGTGTACGAAAACGAATATTTTGAAACGTGTGCAATGTACATGATGATCATGACAAAAATGCCCAATGCACCCTTGCGCTGTTTGTTTGAGTCGATCTATGACAATACGTACACGCCAAAAGCCACAAAGCCAAAAGCCACAAAGCCAAAAGCCACAAAGCCAAAAGCCACAAAGCCAAAAGCCACAAAGCCAAAGGTCGTCAAAAAGTTAAAGGTCAAAAAGACGCCCGCACGGCAAAAATATCAAGAATGTGATCGCGTTGGTGTGAATTATCGAATGAGATCCATACATGGCGAATTAAGAATGTTCAAAGCTACCGTGCTCCGTGTACGAACATCCAAATCCGGCGTTTATCAATACTTTCTGGGATGGGATGGACCAGACCGTTCTACCTGGTTAAATCAGGACAATATTACGCGCAAGCTATATGGCAGACAAGCGACGCGTACACAAGCGACGCGCACGACACGGACGCGCACGACGCGCACGACGCGCAAATCCATGATCTTGGACGAAATTACGATATGATGGGTAAACGTTGAACGAATTAGATTTGTTTTACTTTTAGGATTTGTTTTACTTGTAGATTTGTTTTACTCGTAGATTTGTTTTACTTTTAGATCTTTAGATTACTCCTATATTACCTACATTCTTAAACGTATACCATCTGAATTGGTCGGATACGACATCATGCGTATTTTCTGCATGATATCCGGCTGTGGTCGAAGTCGACCTTGTGGTTTGCGCGCTTTGGGCTTGTTTAATTCGGTTGATTCCATGAATCGTACCTTTTTAAGCCATCGTTTTGATTCTTTTTCTCCATCTTCTTGCAACTGTTTATTTTCCGCCATTGGACTCGTTTCTTCCAAAATCTCTTCGTCGTATTCGTCTTGAATATCAACCATTTTTTAATTAAAATTGTACTATTTATATTCTAAATTCTCCGATACAAATGCGTTGGCTGTTGGTCGGGTTCACACATAAAGAATTACGTGACAGGAATTACAAATTAGACCCTAACGTAGTTTACGTTACCCTCGACCGTGGGGACGACACGTCTGTACGACGAAGCGATATTGATTTCAACGGCGATGCATTCGATATCGCCACGTGGAATCGTATCATGAGTACGTTTGGACCAAAAAGCTTCGACATTATCTTCACCGACGGTGGGATGTTCGGAATAAAACGCGATGACAATATCTTGAAACTGAAGCATTTGTTGTTGAAAGATACAGGGGGCGTTGTCAATTTCACCAGTCCACTAGGACAGATGGTTCGATGTCCATTCGGGCGCCCATATCAGTTTTCGTATATTCCCAAACATAATTACACGATCGATAAGATGGACTTTGCGTTGAAAAATCTTCGACAGGATAAGCTGTCGAACGTTCTCAAATCCCAACTAAAAATTATTATATAAATACGATAAGATAGTATACTACATGAAGAAAATACAAAAATTACAGAATAAAGTTATAACACGGAAATGTAATACGTGTACCAAGCATTATCGTCAATTAATAATCGTCAATGGTCTCTTAATGTGTCACAGTTGCTATCAGACAAAGTACCACGCGGATACCGACTAAAACGCAGCATCGATCGTGAACGCAACGTCCTCTGTACCAATGCGTGCTTTGGAGTACTCGCCTACGCGTTTTTCAAAAAAGTTAGTCTTACCGTTTAGGGAAATACTATCCATCCACTCGAAGGGGTTTGTTTCGTTGTAGTATGGCTTTTGCCCAATGGAAATCAACAAGTGATCGGCGATAAAATGGACATATTGCGTCATCGAGGATGCATTCATACCCATCAGCGCGGTCGGTAACGAGGCGTGAACAAAGTCCACTTCCAGCTGCGTCGCCGATGTCACAATATCCAGGATCGTCTCCCGTGGCAACGGGGGAAGCTTGCTCAGGACAAGCAACGCAAAGTCGCGATGGAGACCTTCGTCACGACTGATCAGTTCGTTTGAGAACGTTATACCAGGACATTTACCTTTCTTTTTCAACCAAAACAACGCCGCGAATGACGACGAAAATTGTATACCCTCGACACAGGCAAACGCGAGGCACCGTTTACTGAAATCAACAAGCCGTTCTTCATCGGTCACGTACTCTGTTTTGGAAATATGTTCCAATGCCCATTCCGCCTTTGCACGCGTACACGGATCATTCTGTACGGCATGTAATCGTTCGTGTACTTCTTCGTCTGATCCCCCGAATTTTTCGAGCAAGATAGCATACGTTTCCGAATGAATTTGTTCCATTGCCGCTTGAAACGTATAAAATGCACGCGCTTCGGGTATCTGTACCTCTGCGCAGAAATTCGACACAAGGTTTTCGATCACAATGCCATCGGAGGCAGCGAAGAAACCGAGTATTTTGAGAATATACTCTTTCTCAGTTGTATCAAAACTATCCCAATCGGTGTCGTCTTGGCGGGTGAAATCGATTTCTTTAGGTGTCCAAAACGACGCTACCGCTTTTTGGTACATTTCGTGTAAATCAGTGTGCTGTATGGGCGAATATACAAAACGATCGGGGTTGGACTTGAGAATGTCCATGACGGATGATGTGGTAAATATATGTGACATATATAGTAGAGAATTTCATTTGGAGGTAGCTTTGTTTGGGGGTATATAAGCACGTATTTATGAAATAAAATGGTCCGTACGATACCCAATCAGATTTCACGCAAGTGGACACGGTGTGTAGTGAAGGAGACGCGGGTTTCATGTACTTACTGTGAGTATACTACTAAACGGAAACACGACTTAAACAAGCATTTATCATACAGACACGATATCGACGTACAATGGCACCTATGTGATCAGTGCGAAAAGAAATTTAAAGAAAAAGGTAACTTAAAGCAACATATGGCGGATAGGCACAATATAGGGGTGACATGGGAAGACTGCAAATACTGCGTTGCCAAATTTAAACAGAAAACTCAGTTAAACAACCACATGGCATTTAAACACGATATTGGTGTAACCTGGCATAAATGTTCACGGTGCGATCATAGATCCAAGATGAAAGGTGATTTGAACAGACACCTCCAACAAGTCCACGATATCGGACACAAAGAATGCACCGTGTGTTACAAACAATGTGGTATTCTGAAACAATTTAAAGGCGTTGGAATCTGCCGTGAATGCGCAGTTGCCTACGGAGCGAAGAAAGAAAGAATAGAGATAAAATACGTAAACGCCTTGAAAAAACAGTTCGATATGCCGTTTGTACACGACGCACGCGTCGGCGGCAATGCGTGTTTATCCTATCGTCCCGACGTCCTGTTCCTGGACGCTAATTGTAAAGTCCACATACAGTTTGAATTGGATGAGCATCAACATGGGTGGAAATCCGGCAGCTATGACTGCGATGAAAAACGTATTTCCGACATATACGACGAGTTTGGTGATAACGTTCCAGACCAGTACGTGGTCGTTCGTCTAAACCCAGATTCATATGGCAATGAACAACACAGTCGAAACAAAGTGTTTCAAAAACGTTTGGACCATCTATTGGAGGTATTACACGCTGTTAGGAAACGACCGCCGCCCCACCGAATATCGATCATCTACATGTATTACGACGAAAAAAACCATCGGATTGCAAAAAATATACCCAAGTACATGCTAAATGATACAGTACGTTTGTTTTAATTACTTTTTAACGTAGAATAATACATACGCTTCCGCCGACTGCGTCGGCAAGCAGTTTAGACTTGTCACAAAGGAGTCATTACATAACATCCATTCGCCGGATTTCTTTTTCACGGCAGCGGTGTAGTGTCCACCGCGGACGCTTCCCATGTGGTTACTGATTGCGTACAGTGTGTAGGTATCTTCGTTTACGGTAATGGTCGGAGATAACCGTACGGATGTGCATATCTTACGGCTGCCCTGGAATCGTTTCAAATGGATTGCTAAACATTTACCGGCTTTCCCAATTTCAATTCGCTTGGTCGATTCGCGTTTCGTTTTGCATAGATCACAGGTAATTTTGTCGTCCAACCTCTCATCCATCGAAAAGCGTTCCAACAGAGTCTCTACATCGTGTACTTTCCCCAATTCCATCTCCACCGACACGGAAATGAACGGATACGATGTCTTTGACACATGTTGGCATGTCTGGCACGCGATAAACGAATCGTATCTACCTTCGTACGGATTCTTATACTGTTTGTGTTTTGTAAAAAACGAGTCCATCAAGTATATGAACAGCTCGTGCGAATCGCATTGCCGTAAGAGTCGAAATTCTGGATTCGCTACTGCCAACTCTTGGATAAACGCTTTGAGGACGTACACCGGTGCAGACGCAAACAACAAGTCGACCATGTGACGATGCACGG
>Ga0206131_10003764_pt1 | contig 17221 bp, 13 predicted proteins | sample Helgoland_Spring_FD_148636 | JGI IMG/M metagenome (GOLD analysis project Ga0206131, IMG submission 148636) | Pelagic subsurface seawater microbial communities from Kabeltonne, Helgoland, North Sea - Helgoland_Spring_Bloom_20160517_1 | ecosystem: Environmental > Aquatic > Marine > Epipelagic ...
GGTACTGTAGCTAATATAAAAGCAAATAAAATTGTTTTTAAATAAGCATAACTAACGTGAAAGGGATCGAAATCCATCTGAATGCCTGATATAAAAGCTTCACTTGGAACTCCTGCAAATGTCATTGCTACAAATCCACCAAAAATTGCTACAAACATTGCGACAGTAATAACAAAAGGATAAAATAGTAGAGCTATAATTTTTGGAAAAACTAAATAGTTTAATGGATTAATTCCCATAACTTCTAATGCATCTATTTGTTCAGTTACTCTCATTGTTCCAATACTGGAAGTAATATATGAACCAACTTTACCAGCCATAATTATAGACATAAAAGTAGGAGCAAATTCAAGAATAACTGACTGTCTAGTTGCAAATCCAATTAAGGATTTTGATAAAAATGGACTACTTAAATTTAATGCAGTTTGGATTGCTACAACTCCACCTATAAAAAATGACAAAATAGCTACAATCGGAATAGATTCAATTATAAGATCATTAATTTCTTTAAAAATTAATTTTCTTTGAACTTTCCATTTGCTGGGTTTAAAGAATGACATTTTTATCATTAAAAAATACCTTCCAATATCATCAATGTATAGCATGAATAAATTATATATCTAAAGATAAAAATATTAAAATCAAAATAATCAATTATTTATTAGATTTTATATGTAATTGCGTTTATGTTCATTCCTGCTCCAACACTGCCGAACATAATTATATCACCCTTCTTTAATGAGTGATCTTTTAATTTTAGTTTTTTCACAAGATCGAAAAGTGTAGGTATAGTTGCTACCGAACTATTGCCTAATTTGTTAATAGACATAGGTAGAACCCCTCTAGGAGTTTCTAAATCATATAATTTGTAGAATCTATCAACTATAGCCTCATCCATTTTTTCATTTGCTTGGTGAAGAAAAACTTTTTTAACATCTTGAATAGAGTGATTACTTAGTTCAAGACATTCTTTTAAAGCTTGAGGAACTTGAACTATTGCAAATTCATATACTTTTCTCCCATGCATTTTGATGTATTTAGTTTTTGAATTAGATTTTAAATCATAAGATTTTCCAAAAAATAAATAGAAAGTTTCTTTGTCTGTAAACGTACAAGATTTGTGAGATAAAATTCCACTATTCTTTACTTCATTTTTAAATTCAACTATTGACGCACCAGCTCCATCAGCATAGATCATAGAATCTCTGTCCCTAATATCATAAGTTCTAGAAAGTGTTTCTGCTCCAATTACTAAACATTTTTTTGCTATTCCAGCTTTGATGAAAGCATAGGCTTGAATAACACCTTCTATCCAGCCGGGACATCCAAAAATTATATCGTAACAAACACAATTTGGATTTTTAATTCCTAAATTAAATTTCACTCTACTGGCTAAGCTTGGTAGACTGTCTGATTGTTTTGTCTCGTGTTTAATATCTCCGAAATTATGAGCTACTATTATATAATCAATTGTTTCTTGATCAATTTCAGCATCTTTTATAGCTTTTTCAGCGGCAAAAAATGCTAAATCTGAAGTATTGTGATGATTTTTAGCATATCTTCTTTCTTCAATACCAGTTATTGATTTAAATTTTTTTATAATTACTTCATTACTGACTTTAAAAGCCGTACCATCAGCATTTAAAAAATTAGTATTTAAAAAATCAGAATTTTTTTTTGTTAATAAAGGAATGTAAGACCCAGTTCCAGTAATTTTAATGGACATATATTATATATTATACACTAAGTTAATAAAGTCATTGATAAGATTCAATTGGTTCACATGTACAAATCAAATTCCTATCACCAAAGGCATCGTCAACTCTTCTAACAGAGGGCCAAAACTTATTTTCTAAAACGTATGATGTTGGAAATGCTGCTTTTTGTCTTGAATAGGGGTAATCCCAATTTTCTTGTATTATCATTTTCATTGTGTGAGGAGCATTTTTTAATAAATTATTTGTCTCATTTTCTTCACATTCATCTATTTCTTTTCTTATAAGAATCATAGCATCACAAAATCTGTTAATCTCCTCAATATTTTCACTTTCAGTTGGCTCTATCATCATAGTTCCGGGAACTGGAAAGGATACAGTTGGAGCATGGAATCCATAATCAATTAATCTTTTTGCAATGTCCATTACTTCAATGCCATTAGATTTAAAAGGTCTACAATCGATAATTAATTCATGAGCTGCCCTTCCTTTTTCTCCTGTGTAAAGGATATCATAATGATTTTCAATTCTATTTTTAATATAGTTTGCGTTCAAAATGGCAAATTCAGTGGACAATCTTAATCCTCTTGCTCCGAGCATTGAAATATATCCATAAGAAATAACACAGGCTAATGCTGATCCCCAGGGTGCTCCAGAAATTGATTTAACACTTTCTTTGGAGCTTATATTAATTACAGCATTATTTGGTAAAAATGGTACAAGATGCTTAGCAACACAAATAGGCCCAACTCCTGGTCCTCCTCCACCATGCGGAATAGCAAATGTTTTGTGTAAGTTTAAATGACAAACATCTGCGCCAATTATAAAGGGATTTGTAAGTCCAACCTGAGCATTCATATTCGCACCATCCATATAGACTTGACCACCATTTGAGTGGATAGTTTTAGTAATTTCTTGAATTGATGACTCAAAAACTCCATGAGTTGAAGGGTAGGTGATCATTAAAGCTGCTAAATTATCTTTGTGATGATATGCTTTTTCTTTTAATTCGTCAACGTTAATATTACCATGTTTATCAGTCCCTACAACTACAACCTTCATGCCCGCCATTACAGCAGAAGCAGGATTAGTTCCATGAGCAGATGAAGGAATCAAACAAATATTTCTGTGTTCTTGTGAAATACTTTTTAAGTAAGCCCTTATTACCATCAAGCCAGCATATTCTCCCTGTGCACCTGAATTTGGTTGTAATGATGTTCCGCTGAAACCAGTTATTTCATTTAATTGATTTTCAAGTTTTTTTATAAGTTTTTGATATCCTCTTGCTTGATTTAACGGTACAAATGGATGAATATTATTCCATTTTGCCCAACTAATCGGAAGCATTTCAGAAGCCGCGTTTAATTTCATTGTGCAAGATCCAAGTGAAATCATAGAATGTGTTAATGACAAATCTTTTCTTTCGAGATTTTTAATATATCTCATTAGTGCTGTTTCTGAATGATATTTATTAAAAACTTCAGAATCCATAAATTTAGATTCTCTTTTTAGTTTGTCGGGAAATCTATTTGTAATATCATTTAAATCTATTTCGAAAAGATCAATATTTAATGCCTTTGCAATTGTATCAACAATCTTTTGAACATCTTTGATAGAGGTTGTTTCGTTTAATGAAATAGAAAAGTGTTTTTCATTAATGTAATTGAAGTTAATTTTATTTAGTTCTGCAATTTTTTTTATTTTTTTAGTAGGACCATCTAAAAGTAAAGTATCAAAAAAATATTTATTATGTTGTTTTACCCCTATTTTGGTTAAATTCCTTTCAAGAATTGCTGTTTTTTTATGGATACTGGCAGCAATTTTTTTTAAACCTTTTGGTCCATGAAAAACGCCATACATACCAGCCATAACTGCTAATAGTACTTGTGAAGTACATATGTTTGAAGTTGCTCTATCTCTTTTTATGTGTTGTTCTCTTGTTTGAAGGGCCATTCTTAGAGCAGGATCATCATCAGAGTCTTTTGTAAGTCCAATTATTCTTCCAGGAACAGATCTTTTGTATTCATCTTTAGTTGCAAAATATGCTGCATGGGGGCCACCATAACCAAGTGGAATTCCAAACCTTTGCGAGGTTCCAACCACTACATCAGCTCCAAACTGAGAAGGTTTTCTTAATAAACAAAGTGAAAACAAATCTGCAGCAACTACAATTTTAATATTATTATTTTTTGCATTAGAACAGTGTTTTTCAATATCCTTAATATCACCAAAAACACCAGGATATTGCATTAAGCATCCATAAAAACTAGAATCATACTGAAACTGTTCAAAATCACCAATTTGTATTTGAATACCTAAAGGTTCTGCTCTGGTTTCTAATAAACTAATTGTTTGTGGAAGAGTGCTTTTTGAGACAAAAAAATTACAAATATTATTCTTTTTTTGTTCTCTATTTCTTAAGCTATATAACATAGTCATTGCTTCTGCTGCAGCAGTACTTTCATCTAATAATGAAGCATTAGCTAATTGCATCCCTGTTAAGTCACATATTATAGTTTGATAATTTAAAAGTGCTTCCATTCTTCCTTGAGCAATTTCTGCTTGATAAGGAGTATAAGCCGTGTACCAGCTTGGGTTTTCTAAAATATTTCTTTTTATTACAGATGGAACTATAGCTTGGTTATAACCTAATCCAATATAAGATTTATAAATTTTGTTTTTTTTTCCTAGTTTTTCAATATGAGATAGATATTCTTGTTCAGACAGAGCTGGTTTAAGATTCATTTCTTTTTTTAATCTTATATTTTTAGGTATTGTTTCAGAAATTAATTCTTCAATATTTTTAGAACCAACGTAATCAAGCATGTTAGTTTTGTCCAAATTATTAATTCCAATGTGTCTGTCAGAAAATCTGTACATATATTATATAAATTTATAATGTAAAAATAATTAATATCGTTATAATTAATACATAAATTTAGCTCTAAGTAAGAAAAGTTTTTAACTTATTAATTAACTAAAAATTATAATTAAAAAATCAGTTAAATGTTGTTCATAAAAAAACTTTTTGATTTTTATATAAAGTCAAGTTTTCACCTTGGAGTATGTGTGGTTTCTCTTTATATAATATCGATTTATAAACTTCAAATAGATTTAAATTATTATATTCTAACTTGTCTTTTTTCTTCAACTATTGTTGTATATAATTTTATAAAATATGCTTCAACATTACCATATTATTTTTTTGTACAAAATGCTCCAATAAAAAAAATTCAAATACTAAGTTTTTTTTTCGGATTTTTTCTTTTGTATTCTTTATTTTTTTTAAGCTTTGAAGCATTGTTTTTCGGATTTTTTCTTTTTTTAATTTGTGTTTTATATGTTTTTCCAATAAATCATTCTATTTCTAATTTTAGAAATAGGAGTAAGATTAAAATTTTTTTAGTAGCAATTTGTTGGTCTGGTTCAACCGTGATATTTCCTTTTATAGAATCAAATAATATAAATTATGGTGATTCTATGTTGTTATTTGTTCAGTTTTTTTTATTTGTAATAGTTTGTACTGTGCCATTCGAAATAAGAGATTTAAAATATGATTCGAATGATTTAAAAACAATACCTCAAATTTATGGAACAAACAATTCGAAGTATATCAGTTATGTACTTATTTTTATTTTTTTTTCTATTTCCTTTATTAGTAACGGAACAAGTATTGATTTAATTTCTGATTTATTAATATCTTTTGTGTTAGTATTTATCATCTACTTAACAAAGGAAAATCAGGGAAAGTATTTTTCAAGTTTTTGGGTTGAATCTTTACCTATATATTGGCTAATTATTCAATTTATTTTATTTAATAGAATCGTTTAAGACCTTTTTCTTTAGATTTTCTTTAAACTTCAATAGTTTTTCTAAAATCTCATTATTACTGCTCCCAATAATTTCAGCAGCCAATATTCCAGCATTTTTTCCTCCATTTAAAGCTACTGTACCAACAGGTACTCCACTAGGCATTTGAAGTATAGATAGAATTGAATCCCAACCGTCAATTGAGTTTCTGGATTTAATTGGAACCCCTATTACAGGAAGAGGTGTTATTGAGGCCATCATTCCAGGAAGATGTGCTGCACCTCCAGCACCTGCTATAATTACTGAATATCCGTTTTTATGAGCATTTTCACCATATTTCATCATTTTTTCAGGTGTTCTGTGAGCTGATACAATATCAGCGTCATTTTGAATACCAAATTCATTTAAAATATCAATTGCTTCTTGCATAACTGGAAGATCAGATTTGCTTCCCATTATAATACCAACTTTTGCCATAATAATTATGTTTTAACTTTAACTAATTCTTTAATTTTTTTAGCTTTTTTCAATGCATTTTCTAAATTAGAATCTAATACGGTAGCATGTCCCATTTTTCTATTGGGTTTTGTTGTGCTTTTCCCATATAAATGTACTTTAACATTGTCAAGCAACATAGCTTCTTTAACTCCATCATATACTACTTTACCCTGGTGACCAAATTCACCTACTAAGTTAATCATAATTGCTAAAGAATTAGATTTTGATGATCCAAGCGGTAAGTCTAGTATAGAATTAATATGCTGATCAAACTGTGAATTAAAACAGCTTTCAATTGAATAATGTGCGCTGTTATGTGGTCTAGGAGCCACTTCATTTATTAAAATTTTATTATCATGAGTTAAAAACATTTCTACTGCTAATAATCCAACTTGTTTAAATGATTCAGAAACTTTTAAAGCTATTTTTTTTGCTCTTTCATTTAATTCAGGACTTATTTGTGCAGGACAAAGTACATATTCAACTTGATTTGAAGTTTCATTGAACATCATTTCAACTATGGGAAAAATTTCTATTTGCCCACTTTTATTTCTTGCTATAGTTGTAGCTAATTCCTTTTTGAAAGGTATTAGATCTTCAATAATAAATTCAGTTTCTGGTAAATTTTTAAAATCTTCTTTTGATTTTAAAATCTTTACACCATATCCGTCGTATCCAAATTTCGTTTTTTTCCAAACACAAGGATATTTAATATTTTCTAAATCTTTCAATGATTTAAAGTACTTATGATTTGCAGTCGGAATATTGTTTTTTAAAAAAAAATCTTTTTGAGTTGATTTGTCCTGAATGATTTTTAATGTTTTAGAATCAGGATATACATTTACACCATTTCTCTCTAATTTTTCTAGTGCATCAACATTAACATGTTCAATTTCATAAGTCACAACATCACATTTTTTTCCGAAATTGTATACTGCATCAAAATCCATTAATTGCCCTTTTGTGAATTCAGAGCACATTTCTTTACAAGGCGAATCATCACTCGGATCTAAAACATTAGTTTTTATACTTAATCTGGATGTCACTTGTAATAACATTTTACCTAGTTGACCACCTCCTAAAATTCCTAATGTAAAATCTGTCGTAGAATAATTCATTTTAAAAAGATTGTTTTGCAAAAATACATTAAAATGTTATTTGGTATAAAATTATTTAACTATTGATTTTGGGGTTATATTTGTTTTCTTATATTTTTAATGACTATGGTTAACTTAATATTATTTGGAAAGCCAGGATCTGGCAAAGGAACTCAAGCTGAGTTTGTAAAAAGAAAATATGATTTGGTTCATATATCTACTGGAGACTTATTTAGAAATAACATTTCAAATAATACAGACTTAGGGTTATTGGCAAAATCTTATATGGACAAAGGGGATCTAGTTCCTGATGAAGTAACTATTAAAATGTTGGAAGCAGAAGTTAATAAACATCTAAATGCAAATGGGTTCATCTTTGATGGCTTCCCAAGAACAACAATTCAGGCTGAAATATTAGACCAGTTTTTAAGTACATTAAAATTGAGTATCTCTATGACAATTGCTTTAGAAGTTGATGAAAATTTACTAATTGACAGATTAATTAACAGAGGAAAAGATAGCGGAAGAGCAGATGATCAAGATAGATCTAAAATTCAGAATAGATTTGAGGAGTATAATAACAAGACTTATCCACTTATTAATTATTATAAAAATCAAAATAAATTTTTTGAAGTAAATGGGGTGGGAGATATTAATGAAATAAGTGCTAGAATTTTTAACACTATTGATAATAAAATATAATGACAGAAGGTAATTTTGTTGATTATGTAAAGATTAATGTATTTTCTGGAAACGGAGGAAAAGGATCAGCTCATTTTAGACGTGAAAAATACATTACCAAAGGAGGGCCTGACGGAGGAGACGGTGGAAGAGGTGGACATGTTGTTTTTGTAACTGACAAATCTTTGTGGACATTACATCACTTTAGATTTCAAAAACATTTTAAATGTGGTCATGGTGGAGATGGAAGTGGAAGTAGGAGTACTGGGGCAGATGGTGCTGATGCTCTTATTAGAGTACCTGTAGGTACCGTTATTAGAGATACGGAAACTAATAAAATTATATATGAAACTATTGAGGATGGTGATCATAAAATCATTTTAGATGGTGGAAAAGGAGGTTTAGGGAATTGGAATTTTAGATCTTCTACTAATCAAGCTCCAAGATATTCTCAACCTGGAATTAAAGGAAAAGAACGACAATTAACATTAGAATTAAAACTGTTAGCTGATGTTGGTTTAGTTGGATTTCCAAATGTTGGTAAATCGACACTTTTAAAAACTATTACATCTGCAAAACCGAAAATAGGAAATTATGAGTTTACTACTCTTAAACCTAATTTAGGAATTGTTCAATATAGAGATTACAGATCGTTTGTTATGGCAGATATTCCTGGAATAATTGAAGGAGCATCAGAGGGTAGAGGACTTGGACATCATTTTCTTAGGCATATCGAAAGAAATTCAGTTCTTCTTTTTTTGCTTTCTGCTGAATCTGATGATTTGGTTAGTCAATATAAAATTCTTCTTAATGAACTAAAGAAGTATAATCCTGAATTATTAGATAAACAAAGGATTATAGCAATATCTAAATCTGATTTAATTGATGATAAGGCAAAGCTTAAAATCAAAAAAGATATTTCAAGTAAAATAAATGATATTCCTTTTGAATTTATTTCATCTGTTTCTAATATTGGATTAGTCGAAATAAAAGATCTTTTGTGGAAGGTTTTAAATGAATAGATTTTAATCTTAAATTAGAGTTTTAATTTCATGAAAATTCATTTTATAGCAATAGGGGGAAGTGCAATGCATAATTTAGCTATAGCATTACATATCAAGGGTTACCAAATCTCAGGAAGTGATGATTCAATTTTTGAACCCTCTAAATCAAGATTAATACACCACGGTTTATTTCCGCAAAAAATTGGTTGGAATGCTTCAAATATCTCTGATGATTTAGATTATGTTATACTGGGTATGCATGCAAAAAAGGATAATCCAGAGTTAGTTGAAGCTCAAAATAAATCAATTAAAATATTTTCTTATCCAGAATTTATTTATGAAATGTCTAAAAACAAAACTAGAGTAGTTATTGGAGGAAGTCATGGTAAAACTTCCATTACAGCTATGGTTTTACATGTTTTAAATGACAATAATATTTCAGTTGACTATATGGTTGGAGCTCAGTTAAAAGGCTTTAGCACGATGGTTCATTTAACTGACGAAAATGATTTTATATTACTCGAAGGTGATGAGTATTTATCATCTCCTATTGATAGAAGACCTAAATTTCACTTATATAAACCAAATATCGCTTTATTAAGTGGAATTGCTTGGGATCACATCAATGTCTTTCCAACAAAGGAGATTTATTCTAAACAATTTGAGATTTTTCTTGATTCTATAGTTTCAGGGGGGGTTGTTGTTTACAATGAATTAGATTCAGAATTAAATCAAATGGTTTTAAATTGTTCAAATTCAATTAGAAAACTTGAGTATTCCTTACCTGAATTTTTTATTGAAAACGATATTTCATTTTTAAAAACAGATGAAGGCAGTCTACCATTAAAGATATTTGGTAATCATAATCTAAGTAATCTTTCAGGAGCTAAATTAATATGTCAATTAATGGGTGTTCAAGAGGAAGAGTTCAATAATTCTATTATATCCTTTGGAGGTGCTGATAAGAGATTAGAATCTTTGTTAGAAACGGATGACAGAGCATTTTTTAAAGATTTTGCTCACTCTCCTAGCAAAGTTAGTGCAACAACTAATGCTTTAAAAAATCAATTTAAAAATAGAAAATTAATAGCCCTTCTCGAACTCCACACCTTTAGCAGTTTAAATGAAGACTTTATTGGTGAATACCGAAATAGTTTGAAGCAGGCTGATGTAAGAATATTGTTTTATGATCCAAAAGCTGTTGCAAGTAAAGGATTAAAGAATATTTCAGTTCAAAAAATAAAGGATTCGTTTAATGATGATAATATGATAGTAATTTCAGATTCAAATCAGTTAAAAGATTATTTATTTGAATTATCTTTTTTGAATACAAATTTATTATTTATGAGCTCAGGTAATTATGCTTCACTAGATTTAGATGTTATTATTGATTTTATTAAAAATAATTAATGAATAATATTAAACATATATTTTTTGATTTAGACCATACGCTATGGCATTTTGAAAAAAACTCATCCCTAACTTTCAAATTTTTATTAAATAAATATAATATTGATATTGATCTTAAGGACTTTTTGAAAATTTATATGCCAATTAACTTTTCTTTATGGAATCTTTACAGAGATGATAAAATTACAAAGCAATATTTAAGGCATAACAGATTAAAGTCTACTTTTGAAAAGTTAAACATAAGTATTAAACCTAGCGTAATTGATGATATTTCTGATGACTATGTAAAACATCTTCCTGATAATAATTTTCTTTTACAAGACGCCATTACAGTTTTAGATTATTTATTTCCAAAATACACATTACACATAATAACTAACGGTTTTACAGAAGTTCAGAACACGAAAATTAAAAATTCTAATCTTAAAAAATACTTTACTTGTATTATTGATTCCGAGACAGTTGGTGTTAAAAAACCTCATTCAAAAATTTTTCAATACGCTTTTGAGGTTTCTAAGGCAACAAATAAAAATCAATGTTTAATGATTGGAGATAATTATGAAGCTGATATAATGGGTGCCATTAATAATGACTTTAAGGCTATACATTTAAATTCAAACAATGAAACATTGCACAAGAATTCAATAATAATTAATGACTTAATTTCTTTAATAGAAATTCTTTAATTAATGATGTTTTTGTCTTACCATTTCATAAAGAATAGTACCACAAGCGACTGATACGTTTAGAGATTCTATTTTTCCAAGTAAAGGTATTCTTATGAGCTCATCACATAATTTAATAACTGAACTAGAAAGCCCTTTTCCCTCTGAACCCATTATAATTGCTTGTGATTTACCGAACTGTGTTTGATAAATATTATTTTCTGCTTTTTCAGATGCTCCAAATATTTTTATATCATGTTGTTTTAAAAGAAATATAGCATCTTTAATGTGAGAAACTTTACATATGGGAACATTAAAGATTGCTCCAGATGATGTTTTGATAGTATCTCCGTTTACTGGAGCACTACCACTAGATTGAATTACTATACAATCTATTGCGGTACATTCAGCTGTTCTTACGATTGCTCCAAAATTCCTAACATCAGATAACTGATCTAATATTAATAATGAAATTGATTTGGGCTTTGATTCAATTAAGTCACTTAAATCAGAAATAGTTAAGAAGTTTATAGGAGAAATTGTAGCGACAACCCCTTGATGATTTTTAGGAGTTAGTCTGTTTAATTTTTCTACAGGAACGTAAGATATTTCAATTGAGTTTTTATTTAATTTTTTTATTAATTCAAATCCATTTTTATTATTCAATCCTCTTTGCATAAAAACACGATTAATCGATTCATTTGAATCAATAGCTTCAATTACAGCTCTTATACCATAGATTAAGGTATTCTTTTCCATTTATGATTAATTAAGTAATTATATTGAATTAAAGTAGGAGACTAGTTCTATTAAACTTTCCTTTTTCTTAAGATTTAATTTATTTGCTTTTTTATATTTTTTTAAAAGTTTTTGATCAAATATATTTTTAGCAAGTAATTTTTTGAATGATCTGGGAATTGAGTGCCACTTGCCATCTTTATTAATTAAAAATTCATTAGCATCAGCCCATTTTGGTTTTGGATCACTTGATGAACCTGAGGATGGGGCAACTGCACCTGTTCTAACAGGCATCTTTATTACTTTTCTAGGAAAATAGTAAAGAGATATATTATCAAGTTGAATACAATCCTCTAAGACAGCTATAATTTCCTCATTATTTAAATTTATTGAGTGAGATTTATAAGTATTACCATTCATTTCAATTTTCACTGAACTATTTAATTCTATAATACTTGGCTGCGAGCTTGCATTCTTTTTGATTTCGAATTTTTGTGTTCCAACATTTAATCTGGTTAGCACATTGTATGTCTTACCGCTATTAAATATTATTTTACCATCTCTAAAATTTTTATCTAGAAAGGGGGAACCCTCTGCTTCACTGAAGTCTTTTTTCATTAATTTCCTCAACAATACATTTCCGCCACTAAATAAGTCATCTGTAGAAACGCTAAAATCTTGACTAAAGGTTAATTGGCTTGATATTAAAAAAAATATTATTAAAGTATTTATGTTTTTCATGTTTAATGTTTAATTCCTCAAATATAGATAAAGTTATTGACCTTCATTCTTAATTATTTATCAAAAAAAAAGCGCTCCTAAGAGCGCTTTTTAATATACAAAGTAGTTTACTAAAATTATTTAGTATCCCACCATACTTTTGAATCTTGGTTGTAACCAGAAATCTTTGCAACAGCAGCGTCATGGTTAGCCTTGTTAGCACTAGCAGTTGTAGCACCGTAACCATTTCTCATTGGTATTCCAGTTCCTGTTAAAGCATCAGCAGCAGGAGTTAATATTGGATAATCCAATCTTCTCCATTCTGACCAAGCTTCCCATCCTTGCATGTACAACGCAACCCATTTTTCAGTAGCCATTGTTTCCATAGATACTGGAGCAACAGAACCAAGATATGCAGTAGCATCAGCAGTACTAACGCCCCATTGAGCGTGAGAAGCAGCGATACCTAATTCATACCAAGTTTGAGCATCACCAGCTAAACCAGACCATCCTCTTAAGTGAGCTTCTGCATATGAGAAACATACTTGAGCATAAGAATATAACATTCCTCCAGCATTAGTACCATCATAAATAATAGAAGATGGTAAGAATGAAACTCTAGTTTGTAAAATACCTGGGTTTAACACACCATAAGGCATTCCAGCGTAAGTACTTCCACCATATTCTACATAGTCGATTTTTGATGTATCTCCAGTTGCACTAACAACAGGCTCAGCATATTTAGCTAATCTAGGGTCACTGTTAGCGAATAAATGGTCAACCATTACATCACTTGCAGCATAATCTTCTCTAGACTGAAATCTATCTTGCCATGGGTTATCGTTATCGTCAGCAGTAGTGTAAGGATAGTGAATATTATCAGCGTTACTTGTAAGTACACCACCAGCTATAGCTGATTTAAATGCAGCTTCAGCACCAGATGGATCAACATCAGCCATTCTCATAGCCATTACCATTTTCATAGTGTTTCCGAATTGTCTCCATTTAGCAGCATCTCCATTAAACATAAAGTCACCAGATAATCCACCACCATCTAAAAAGCTTAATGCAGCATCAATTTCTGCAAGCATACCTGCGTATACAGCAGACTGATCGTCAAAAGCTGGTTTTAAATTGTCAACTCCCTGAAGAGCTTCAGAATAAGGAACTGCACCCCATCTATCAGTTATTACATGCATCATGTATACTTTTAATAAATGCGCTACACCTTTTTGCATTCCTACAGAACCTGATGATGAATATTCAGCAGCATTCTCAGAATTGTTAAGGTTAATTACGGTTTGTAAGTCCATTAGTGGACCAGTATAGAAACCGTCAAAATTCCATTGGATTGTTTCATAACATGATTCTTCATTATATGTAATCTCAGAAACGTGCTGAGCATATAAAACACCTGAATCTACATTACTAACAATACTTGGGATATTTCTCATTGCACCTGTAATAAGTGCACCAGTGTTAGCTTTAGATATTGAGTTTGGATTTAAATTTTCATCCCCAAAATCTACAGTTTCACAGGACACGAACAATAAGCTACTTATTGTTAACAGTCCGATTATTTTTTGAATTTGTGTTTTCATTATTTATAATAATTTATAATTAAAATTTAAGGGCTACGTTAAGTCCAAACGATCTAGCAGATGGTAACTGTCCACCTTCACTAGCGTAGTTTCCTCCAGACCAACCAGATCCAAGTTCAGATGGATCTAAACCAGGTGTTTTAGCACCTCTATAGTCACCCCAGTCTGTAGTTTCAGAAAGGATTGCTAAGTTTGTTCCAATTAATGCTATATCAATTCCAGTAAAAGGAGTGTTTGAAAGTTTATCACTATCAAAGTTATAACCTAATCTTACTTGTCTTAATTTAACAAATGAAGCGTCAACTAACCAAAGATCATCTCTAGTCCAGTTACCCCAAGCCCAGCTATCTGGAGCTCTGTAGAAATCAGCAACACTTCCGTCAGCATAAACACCAACTTGATGTATACCACCACCAGCACTTACTGGATCTCTTTTTTGGTTTCCTTTGTCATTTTTACCAGCTGTCCATTCGTGAAGACCAGCAGCCATTGAGAACATGTCTGTTACTGAGTGGTATAAACCACCATCTTGGAAGTCAATTCCGATAGCAAGATCCCAATTTTTATAAGTTAAGTTAGATGTAATACCTCCTGTATAGTTTGGCATAACATTACCTAATAACTGATTGTTTTCATATCTGTGGTTTCCACTTGCGTAGTATACCCAGTTACCGTTATCGTCTTTCAATCTTTTTCTTCCATATAACATTCCCCATTCTTCACCTACAATTTCTTGTAAATCCATACTTGACCATGATAACCATGAGTTAAGTATATTTCTTTCAATTCCAGGGTATATGAAATCAACCATTTTTTCTAAAGTTGCGAAGTTCACAGAAACATCCCATCTTACATCTTCAGTTTGAATTGGTGTTCCTGATAACATAACTTCAACACCAGTTGAAGAAGTGATTTTTGAATTAACACTTAATCCAGTGTATCCAGTTGATCCTGCAGCTGATACAGCTACTGGTAATCCTGAATCTTCTCTGTCAAAATATGTTAAGTCAAATCCTAATCTATTGTTTAAGAATTTCATTTCAATACCGTATTCAGTTTCTTTTCTAATTCCACCAGTTAACTGAGGGTTAGCTAAAGTATTTGGTACAGCAAGTGAAGCTAATGAACCATAAGCAGTTCCAGATCCAAATGTTGGACTAGTAGCGTAAGTTCCAGGGAAAATAGGAGCTTCAGCGTAACTAGCTCTTAATTTTCCGAAAGTAACACCATCTAGATTTACTAATTTATCAAATAAGAAACTACCTGTTAAAGAGTATGTTTCAATTCTGTTGTTATCTGCAGCAGCAGTAGAACTCCAGTCAAAACGGTAAGAACCGTCTAAATATAACATACTATCGTATCCTAAAGAAACAGATGAATAAGCAGCTCTTCCGCTGTTATTTGTTCTGTATGTAGAATAACCTGGCTTATCAACAGAGTTAGCAATAGTATAAAAATCAGGAATTGCTAAACCACCAGATGTACTAGCACTTGTGTTTATACTTCTAAATTGTTTTGCAGCATATCCAACTAAAGCGTTAACGTCAAACTTATCAGTAATTGCTTTACTATAATTTAGTCTAGCTCTAAATTCATTTTGTTCAGAAACAAATGAACCTTCACTGTATCCAGCTTGAGTACTTAAAGTGTTTTTACCAATGTAATTTCTTGAATTACTTGTTCTATTATAAGCTCTTCTGTTAACTTCAACATTAGCAGAAACTCCATCAGCTATTTGATAATCAAATCCAAAGTTACCTGAGTAAGTAGAATTTTCATTATTGTTTGTGTTTTGGTATTGCTCATAGTGTGGAGCATCCCAGTACTGTGGACGAGCATTTCTAGCAGATCTTCTGTTCCAAGTGTAAAAAGCACCTTCATAGTGATAATTATCTCTTAGTCTATCCATGTCTAACTGTCTTTGCCACCACTGGCTAAAGTTTCCTTGTAAACTTCCGTATCCACTACTAACAAAGTTGTCAGTATTTTGAATTCTTGCATTTAATGAAGTATACATTGTGAATTTATCTGTTAAATCAACTGATCCGTTGATGTTAACATCGTATGTATCTCTAGATGCATTAGGAACTGGTAATGCATTTTGTGTAGCACGTCCAGTTGCTCTAAAGCTGTAATCATCACCACCTTTTCCAAAAGAAACACTAGTAGCAGATTTCATTCCAGTTTCAAAGAAATTTTTAACATTGTTAGGATTTGGAGACCATCCTCTTAATTCACCAAAGTTTGGGTGATTAGGAATCCATGAATCCCAGTGACGAGCCAAAGTACCATCTAATCTTGGTCCCCATGATTCATCAGCTGCGTAGTAAGGAATATTTTGTCCATTAAATGCTGCCCAAGACGCAGGGTCTGTTGCAGGATTGTAAGCAAATGTATCCCATGATTGATCGTATCCACCACCATACTCATTTTGGTAGGGGTGTAATCTACTAATATTAGAAGCAACAGTATTGTGATCTACAGTAATGTAAGTTTCACCAGCTTTTGCTTTCTTAGAAGTAATTACAATCACACCACTTCTAGCTTCAGCACCATATAATGCAGTTGCTGCAGCACCTTTAAGAATAGTAATGTTGTCAATGTTATCAGTATTAATATCTGTTGAAGACATTTTAATTCCATCTACAACATATAATACATCTTGTTCACCTCTAAGTCTAATAGCACTTGATTCAAATGTAGAACTAGGTCCAGAAATAACCTGAACACCAGCAACTTTACCAGCAAGAGCTGTTTTAAAGTCAAGTTCCTTAGTTTTAGTTAAGGCAGAGCCTTCAACTTTTTGTTGAGCATAACCAAGTGACTTGGCTTCTCTAGTAATACCAAGTGCAGTTACAACAACTTCTTCTAAAGCGTTGTCTGACACAAGTGTAACGTTAATTGTAGCAGAAGCTCCAATTGTTACGTTTTGAGTTACAAATCCAACATAACTTACAGAAAGAACATCTCCTTCAGAAGCTGATATTGAATAAACACCGTCAAAGTCAGTTGTAACACCATTAGATGTTCCAGCAACAATAACAGTAGCTCCAGGAAGTGGTACACCTGAACTGTCAGAAACAGTACCGGATACACTCGTCTGAGCTAAACCCCATTGAAACATTATCATAAATGATAACGCTAAAAACTTTTTTAAATTTGTTTTCATATTTTGTTTAATTATTATTTGATCTGCAAAAATGTTAATAAAAAGTTAATAAAACAACTATATAAAGAAAAATATCTAAATCTTAGAGTATTCTTAGTTATTTAATCAATTAA
>Ga0206131_10003770_pt1 | contig 17212 bp, 12 predicted proteins | sample Helgoland_Spring_FD_148636 | JGI IMG/M metagenome (GOLD analysis project Ga0206131, IMG submission 148636) | Pelagic subsurface seawater microbial communities from Kabeltonne, Helgoland, North Sea - Helgoland_Spring_Bloom_20160517_1 | ecosystem: Environmental > Aquatic > Marine > Epipelagic ...
TATTAATTCCATTCTTAATTCTTTTATAATGAATTTTTTGTCCTATTTGAAAAATAGAAAGTAATAATGACATTCCATTTCCATAAAACATAGATGGACTATTATCAATATATCCAAATGTAGTATACATTATTTCTCCAATAAACCAGAAGAAAAATAATACATACGATAAATCTTCAGCACTTTTTATACGATATGTATATATTATTTGTGATAATTGTGCAGAAAAAAAAATACCATTTCCTATCCAACCAAAATATTCTTGCTGACTAGTTGGAATCATTACTATTAACTATTAACTATTAATCTACTTAAATAAAAAATAAACATTTTAGTTTAAATGGGAATTGACATAATTACTAATATTAAACTAACAGGTGATGAAAATGAAATAAAGAGCTTTGTTAATGATTATTTGTATCTTTCTGATGAAGAAATATTAATTTGGGATTGCAATGACTTTTTAGTAGAAAAGTTTCCTAATGTAATGGAAAAATTTAATAAATCATTAAATTCTACTGGAGGAAGAGTAAAAATTAATAAAGATAAAAATACAATAACTTTAACTAGTAAATATGGATACTGTGAAGATATGCTAAAAATTATTTCACATTACTATAAAAATCTGATTATAGATATTGCATATTTTGATGAAACTTTTGAATTAAGCTATGGAATTTTACTTTTAAAGGGTGGTGAAATATACAACGAAGAATATATTAGTATTGCTGAAGTAGAAGAATATTTAATTAGAAATATAGAAAAAGAAGTTCCTATAATAAAAAATCATCTTTGTTTTATGGGTGAAGATATTAGTGATATATTAAAGAATATAACTTTTACGCTAAAAGATATTGATTTTGTTAATTTCAGAAAAGAAGATAATAATATTTTTTTTGACACTAAAAATAAATCGGCAAAAGATAAAATACTAAAAAAAATTAATAATGAATTTAAAGATGTATTATTCACATTTAATTTTTATGAAAAAAATAAAAAATATTTTGGTTATAATACTATATTAAATTCCGTTCCAATATTAGAAGATTTTGTAAGTTTCTCATTTAATAAAGGAGGCTATATTTCTATTACTAACTGCAAAAATGAAGAAGAATACTGTTCTAAGTATAATTAGAGACATTTATGAACATATGCTTTTTTTGATTTAATGTATTCTTTATTTTCTTCAGAATCTTTACTACGCTGAAGGTAGTCTAAATCTTTAACAATTTGTCTAGTGGGAGTGCCGCCTCTTACCCAAGTATCATCATTTACCTCTTCGACTAAATTCATTGGATTTTGAATATTATCGGCTAAATTTTTAACCAATGGAGTTACATGATTATTGTAAGTTCTATCCTGTTGTTCTTCCATAGAGACCCAATGGTTTCTTTGACTTAATTCTGCGCCAGTTTTTACTTCTCCCTCTAATTCAGGGTCGGCTGAACCTCTTCCCATAAATGGAACAGTGGCATATGGTCTTTTTTGGAGTAAAAGGGAACATTTTGGACGACTTTTAACATCACCTATACGTATTTTTGTGTGGTCATTAATAACGTTTCCTGATGGACCATAACCATCTTTTAATAGAACCCCTTTGTTATTGCTAGCACGATTAAAAACATCTACTAGTTTTTTGTCACAACTATAAAAGTTGCTTACCATATAATCACTAGCTTCAATACTTTGATGGTGTCTTTCGGACTGAAGACATTGGTCATCTATTAAACTAGTTTGATTGTGGAGTCTTAAATCTCCTTGAAAGTTTCCACAATTATTTGAAGCATTTACAGAAGTATTGTATTCTTTATTTAAAACTTTGTTATTTTCTTTAACGTTCATATATAATACTATAAATATAATTTTTTGAATTAAAAAAAAATTAAACATTTAAATCACTATATTGGGTATTAATTTGATCTAAATTCTCATTTTCTAAGTTGCAAGTTTTAGCTTGACGGAATAAAACTTCATTACCTGCACTACAAGCAGTAGGAGTAGAATATAACCATGAAGCAAATAATCCTTGGTCATTAGGAACTTTACTACTAGGCATACTATAAAATTGCCTACTACTAAAATCTGAATTATACACTAAATCCTGGTCCATATAGAGTTTATCATGATAGATATCATTTATTTTTTCATTTATTTCAGGTGTATATTTACACGCTTCTTTTTTTTTTGAAAAATCATCTGTAAGAAGAGTATTCATAAAAGGATTATCAGGTGTAGGTTCTTGACAAGGCGAATCATTTTGTATTTGATTTTCATCTATTACATTTCTATTTGAATGGTCTTGTTCCTTTTTTATTTCACATCTACCTGTAAATTTTTCTACATTGTTTTGATAGAAAAAGTATATAATTCCAGCTACTGACACTACTAAATATAAATATCTATAATCACCTTTAATAAGTGTAAGTGCAATACTTAAATAAGCAGCAAATCTTACTGTAGCATTTAATCTCTCTGTTGTAGTTCCTTTATTAGGAATAAAGTTTTTAAGATATCTGCTATCTATTAATATTTCCGGTTTATTTATGAATATTTCAGTTTCACTATTTCCGTTCATTTACTATAGTATAATTAGAGATTATTTATTGGCGTTTTTTCGTTTTTCTAATTTCTTTCTCAATCTATCTCTTACTGGATTATTACTTGGGTCATTATTTTGAGATTGAGTTTGAGTATTTGTTGCCTGTCCCGCTCTCTGTAATAGAGAATCAAACATACTATTTCCTCCACCTCCTTGAAGACTAGACATCATTTGAGTAGCTTCATTTATTAATTGAGACTGGTCTATTCCTTCAGCCGAAACTTTATCTTGAATCTTTTTACCTACTGTTTGAAGTAAATTCATGAATTTCATAGGATTATCTCCTGAAATAAGATTACTAAACATCTGGTCTGCTGAAGTGTTTTCATCAATATTTAATCCTAAACTTTCTACATTTATCTCTTCTGATAATTCCTGAGCTAATTTACCGATAACGCCATTTTCAAACATTTCAGGTGAGAGTGGTTCAGAGTTGGTGTTTTTATTTTGTTCTGATATATTCTTTAACATATCGAGTAATTCCCTATCTTCATCTGTTTCTAATTCCGATTCTGGAACATTTTCTAAATCATCATTCTGTAATCTTTGAAAATTTTTTACTAAATTTTTAACTCTTTCACTATCACTTATAATAGATTCTCCTAATACATAGAGAGTTTGAAGATATTCCCATATTTTTTCCTTATTATTATCAGTAAGAATATCACTAGCAAATATTTTCTCAAAATCGACATTCTTTAATACACACATTTCTCCAGCAAACATAGATGCATCTTTATTAGAAATCTGACTTTTAAAATCCTTAAGTTTTCTCATAAAACGCTTAACATATTTGTCATCGTTGCAAGTTTCATTCTCTAATAAACCTTTATAGTAATCATCAATTATTTCATTAAATTCGGGAAAAATGGTTCGTATTTCAACTACAAAGATTTTCATATATTCATTAAAATATTCAATATTAGTTTTATCAGTCATAATGATAATTTAAAATTATAGTAATTCTTTAAATGGATAGAATTATTAAAATAAAAAATAATTAATTAGATTTATTTGCCATTACAACAATCTGTTCTGTTAATGCTAGAAGACTATTTACATATTCCCAAATTTGGTCTTTGTTATTATCTGATAATGTCTCCCAATAATCCTTTAATTTACTAATAATAGGGACACTTTCTGTATCATTGGTGAATTCGGATTCTTTTTTATTCATAAAAAATCGCTCATCTCTATTTTTTATATAATCTCTATACATCAATAATTGTGGTGAGACTAAATCAAATAATTTACGTTTTGTAGTTTTTTCTATAAGTTTTATGGTATTAAGACTTACTTTAAAATCAATATCTTGGGGAAAAACCTCTATCAATTCTTCATTAAATTTGATTGCTAAAGTATTATATGCTGTATATAAAACGTTATTCATTATATTATTAAATTAAAACAAAATTTTTTTAAGTATTTTTCTTATTTAATTTCTCTGTATCCCATTTAATTCCTGCTCTCGTTGAGCTGTTAATTGCTCAAAACTATTATTTGTATTATTTTTAGATTCTTCTGGTGTTTGAATATCAGAATTTCCTCCACCAGTTAAATCATCATCTAAATAAGAGAACATGCTATTTTTTGCAGTTAAATTAGAATCGTCTAAATTTGAGAAACTTGATGAGAATCCGCTACTAGAATCATAATATGCACCTAATTCACCACAATCCTCCTGAACTTCTTTTTTAGGAGTTAAATATTCTTCAATAGTTTCATCCACCAATACTCTCTTTTCCTTTACTAAAAATATTGTAGGAACAGCTTTTAAAAAACTAGGAAGTTGAATATTTCTATCATCAACACAAATAAATATGAAGTTATTGTCTCTATTCTGATCTGAAATCATTTTTAAAACTCTTTTAGAATAATCATCCCTATTACTGTAAAAAACTATATCTTTTTGTTTTTGTTCTGACATTTTATTTTATTTTCTAGAATATTATTTTTATTTTATTTTAACACACTTAAAATTGATAATAATAAAATAATCTATAATATAATAATAATATGACACAGACTTTTATAGTTACTGGAAACGACGACCAATTTCTACTCAACTTTACTCTAGAGAATTCATGCGCTAGTTTTGCTAATAGTCTAAGACGAACAATAATCAGTGGTGTAGATACTGCTGGTTTTGATACTGAAGATTATGAAACTTCCAGTATTCGCATTATTGAAAATACTTGTTCTCTCCATAATGAATTTATCCTACACCGTATTGGAATGATTCCAATTAAGGTAATTAATACTAAAAAATTTGATACTTCTAAATTCAAATTTGTATTGAATGTTCAAAATACTGGAAATGTTATTATGGATGTCACCACTGCAGATTTTGAAGTAATTAATACTGAAACTGGTAAAAACGAAGAAACACTAGATTTTTTCCCACCAAATCGTATTACTGGAGAAAATATTCTTATTACTCGCCTAAAACCAAATCCTGATGGAAATGGGGAGAAAATCCATTTAGAAGGAACATGTGTTATTAATAATGGTAGTTATAATGCAGGATTTTCACCTGTATCAGCAGCAATGTTTGTCAATAAAATAGATGAAACTAAAGTAGAGGCTGCTATGCAGAAATATCTAGAGGAAAAAGCAGCAGAAGAACATCCTGAAACCGATATTGAACTACTTAAACGTCGATTTATGATTAGTGAATCAGAAAGACACTTTATGACTGATGAAAATGGTGATCCTAATGTATTTGATTTCACAATTGAAAGTATTGAGGTTCTTTCTAGTGCTAATATCTTATATCTAGCATGTGAAAAAATGATAGAAAAGTTGCAATTTACTAAAGAAGAAATCACTAAATCATTAGAAGGAGAAGAATCTAGTATTGAAATTACTGATTCCTTAACAGTTATGGCGGCTAAGGATATTACAATTAAAGATGAAACACATACACTTGGATATTTACTTCAAGATTACATGCTTCGTCTTATTAGTAAAGATGACCTTATCTTTTCAGGCTATTGTAATCCACATCCACTTCAGAAAAAAATTATTATTAGAGTTGCTTTGACTAATAATGACAATGAAAATGTAAAAACAAAATTATTTGCAGTAATTGATTATTTGATTGGAGAATATAATAAAATTAGAACTTCACTAAATTCTCAGTTTGGTGATATGAATTAATTATTAATTATTAATTATCGGTCCAAATTTTGAAGGACAAATAACTGCTTCTCAGCAGTTTGATTAAGGAAGAAATCATAAGTAATTTCTCGTGTAACAATTGTTTTTTCTTCCATATGGATTTTATGAAGAGCATAAATAAGTGGTTTAAATACAAATCTTGTATCTCGGTGTGCGACTTCTTTTTTTATAAAACACTGAATATAGGCAAAATGAAGTTTATTTACAGTATCATTAATACTTTTATTATGGTTTTTAAATAGGTCGCTATATTCAGGAAAGTATTTAAGGTACAACTTCAACTGTTTCTCTTTTCTAAGATTCAAATACCTTTCTAGCATATTATTTGTATTTCCTTTAATAAGTCGAGCATGACAATACTGCTGTCCTCTAATTTTAGCACGAACATTGTTTTCTGTATTTTTTAATACAAGTCCCTGACTCTCAATACCAAGTGTTTCTGTGTATTTTCGTGCATCTTGGAAAGAATCAAATGAGAATCTTGTAGGAATAATAACATTAACATTTCTTTCTTGTAGGAGATATTTCTGTACTAGTTCTAAATCAAGAAGATGAATTTTATCATCTACAATTTTACGAGCTTCTACTAAGATGATTTTAGCTTTTTCTACTGGACATACAATACGATTATCAGGATGTAGGATAACAAAACTATAACAGAATGATTTTTCAAGTAGATTCAAATCAAAATCTAGAGTTTCAAAAAACATCTCCCTAAATGTTTTATCACTAATAAAACTTGTTCCTGCTCCTACACTACTTCGTGTGCTAATCTGCCAGATGTCATTATGAAAGAATACATTAATATTTGTGCCATCGTAGAACTCTTCATAACTCAATAGACGTGTGTCAGTATCTCCAATTAGGTCTGACTTTTCAGGACAAGCACCAACTATCTGATTAGTTATTCTATCAAAAACTAGACCTCTGCATCTTCGAACATCTAGGTCTTCAATATCTGCCTTTTTCTTGTTATATTTAAGAAGATACAAATTTAGATTAGGAAAATCTTTATAGATAATATTCTTTTCACAGAAAATTGGAATCAATTCCTCGAATGATGATTCAGGTTTAACAAAAGAAAGTCGTCTAGATTGTGTAAATTTAATTAATGACTGGGATGATGATGATGATGATGATGATGAAAGCATTGTGTATTTGTATTTATCTAGAATTACTTTCAAGTAAATAAAATCAATTTTTTTTTCAATTAACGGATTTAAAAAAAATATCCTTGTTTAATATAACTATGCAAGACGATACTTTTACTTTAGAAGATTTCGAAGGTGAATTCATAGAAGAACCCTTTGATTTAGAAGACAATCCAAAAAAAACACAAACAGGTGGTGCTAATGAAAATGTTCCTAAAGGAGTCCCAGAAGGCTTAGCAGAAATGTTTAGAGACCAATTCGAACCTGAAGAGGGAAATGTAGATGAATCTGAACCTGAAGACTCAAATTCTAATTCAATGCCCCCATTAGAATCAGGACCGGAAGAAGAAGAAGAAGAAGTAGTAGTTGCACCTGATCCAGTTGCTCCTGAAGATGAAGAAGAAGAAGAAGATGAAGAAGCTGCTCCTCCTGAAGATGAAGATAATGAAGATAATGAAGATGAAGATGAAGAATCAAATGTAGATTTAGGAAGTGTTGAAAGTATTGGAGATGAAAGTCTTGAGGGTGATAATGATAATGATACTAGTAATACTAGTAGTAGTACTAGTGTTGGGGAAGTTCCAGAAGGAGATAGAGAAGAATCCGAATTTATTATAAATGATGATGACTTTGAATTATTAGATTCAGAGAAACCATTATTCATTAGAGAAGAAATAGAATTACCTGAGTACAAGGTTATAACAACCGAAGAAGAACAAATAGCAGATGTTATGAATGAAATAATGAGAAATATTCCAGAAGATAAAAGAGAAGATAAAAAAGTATTGAAACGTGTAAGAAAACAAGTAGAATCATTCACTATTCTAAAAGAAAAACATTCAAGTTTTAATGACAGAAATGAAATTGATGGTTCTAAATTTTTAACTAGAGATTATAAACCAATTGTCTCCAATATATTAAATGGAGACTTTTCAAGTAAGTTATACAAACCAATTGTGCATCAATCAAAGATTTTATATAGAAATGAAATAGTTGATAAAGAAGGACATAGTGTAATGCAATATACACTTGATTCTACTGAAAATGAAATGAAAAGTAATACTGATATAATTAGTGTTCAAAGTGGCTTAAGAAGAAAATATAAAAATACTCGTCTTAGACAAAATTACTCCTATAATACTGAAATGAGAGAATTAAATGAAACATTTGAAGATTATAAAAATTTATCGGATAATGGATACAAAGTAAAGATAGAAAATTCTGCTGAAGTATTTAATGCATGTTTTCAAGAAAATGATATGTCGGTTATATCAAGACCTGGAATTCCAAATACAAAATCATTTGATAAACATATAGAATCAGGTGATATTAATTTAAATCTTGACAACAATCCATTTGTTAGTAATAATCATATCACAGTTACTGGATTAATGAAATTACCTAACAATTTAGTTAAAGTTTCTAATTTCTTAAAAAAACCACTTAGAACATGTATTGATGGAAACTACTTAGATTTTTCAGTAGGTGATTCATTTGATTCAAGTGAAGTCCAACATATAAATTTGGGAATAGTTAAAGGAACAAATGTTAAAGTGTGCCTAAAATTAGATGATTCAGAAGAATTTTTAGATGTTACTGGAAAAGTGAGTGATATATTAGATAAGGAGTACATAGTACAATTAGATGAATCTACTGATTTCAAAAAAGTTGAAAAAGTAGTAAAGGTAAAAAAGGGTGATAAAACTATTAAAGTCCTTAAATCAGAATCTAAAAATAATGAATCAAATGACAGAAATTGTTTTACAACAGAATTTGAACTTTTCAAATTTCCACTGGAACCATTAAATAAAAAAAAAATGGAGGAACTCCTTCATGAAATAGTTCCCAATTCTTCGGATGTAATACAGAAGCATATGCAAGATTTAAAACTATGTGTTAATTTATCAGAGGTTAATGATGTTTTACATAAATACGACCTAAAAACTGATGTAATAACCGCTGATTCTTTAAAACCAGTTTTGGATCATATGGAGGTTAAAAACGAAACAATTATAAATGAAAGTAGAATAAAATCAGTAAAGTTTAAAGAACTTTTAGAGAGGGAGCCAATAATTAAAACGCAATTTGCCGAATTACTTAATAAAAAACTTCTTGAAGAATATCGCGAATACTATGGCGATTATCCACATTATAATACTAATATTGATTCCGTTGCTCAAAGATTAAAATGGCTCTATTCTCAATATGACCAAGGAACACTCTTATTCAAGAGTATAATACTTAAAATGTTTGGAGGTTTCTATAAAAATATAAATACGAGTCGTCAAAAAACCACTTCTGAAATAAATAAATTAGAACAAAATCTATTGGATAATAGACAAGAATTAAATCGTGAAATGGATATGGAAGTAAGAAGTTCTAATAAATGTCCAGATAAAAAATTAGTAAAAATTTATACTTCCATGAAAGATTTAGAAGCGGATAATATGAAAACTATTTATGTAGATGAAGACAAACGTCCAGTTATTGAAAAAAGAGAAATGTTACCTGGAGAACCACTTCCTTATGCCCAAATGTCTGCTGCTGATGTTTTAATGAGAGAAAACGATGAATTTATTGTTAAATTAGGACACTATTGTCTTCTAGATGAAGGTCTAACTAATAAACGTGTTTTTAAGAGATCTCCGGTTGATGGTGGAGAAATCTGGACACTAGAAAGTTCTATTGAAGTAGATAGTTTAGTATCTTCTAATGAGGATTTCTGTAATCAATACAATATGAATATATCCGAATTAATTAAAACAGTTGGAAATGCAGTTAAATGTTTCTATGATAAATCTCAGAGACTCTGTTTAACAACTAAAATTCAGGAACTATTAGAAAGGGAGAATGTCATAAAAAATAAATTAGGTGAGAGAAGAGAAATGCTTTCATTTGTAAGAGATTCTGAAAATTATTTAGAACACCTTAAAAAACTACAGGATACTCTTCAGACTAGACTTAAATTATATAGAAAACTCCAAGAAAACACCTATAATTTAGAAGTTAAAAAATATGCCGAAGTAGCAGAAGGTGTTGGTGAAAGCGAACACAAAGAATTATATAATAAAATCGATAAATATTTAACATCAATCAATAAATTACCGAAGGAAGATGCGTATAAATTAATCGATGCCTTTTTAAAGAAATATGGAAGAAATTTTGATTCTAGTAATGATGAAAATCCTAAAAATATTTATTGTAAAATAGGTTCAAAAGTATTAATGTGTAAGCATCATACCCATTTAATTACATTCTATACTAATCCTGAAAAAGCAGAATCAACACTAGAGTATTTAAAACAGAGATGGTGTTCTGAGCATGAAGGTAAATATTATTGCACTAATTGTGGAAATGAAGTTTTTGATGGAGAATATGAAAAGGTAGAAGGATTTGCCTCTAATGGCGCATATTTAAATACTACTGAAGTTATGGACCCCGATGATGATGATAAAGCAGCAGTAGCAGAAGTAGAATATCTTGAAAAATTACTTGAACATGAAGAAGATGCTGATAAAGAAGCTAGTAAATTAGTTAATGATATTATAAAAACTCTTACTGGAATTATGGGAATAAGACTTAAGTCCAATGATACAATTTCAACAATAAAAAAAACATTAGAATTGAATAATATTGTCATAAAACAAAAAGATGCTTGGTTAGCAGGACAAAAGAAAGCACCAAAAAATCAAGCAATTATAGATAAAGCATATTCTAATTACAAATATAGAAGTACTATAATTAATGCATCAGCTGCACTTTTTGTATTCCTCCAGGTAAATTTATTAGGTTATATAATCAAAAAACCACACTCAAGATGTAAAGCTTCATTAAAAGGATTTCCGTTAGACACCGATGAATTAAAAACAGAAGGAATTATTTATATTAAATGTATTCTTGAAACTCTAAGAGATAGTGGTAGTAGTTTATACGACACTCTAAAAAAAATAAAAATACAAGAAACTTTGGTGAAAATGATAAAGTATTGTCTAAAAGATAAATACATTAAAAATCTTATCCAATTAAAACGTGATAATGATATGTTAGAAACTGCTTCAGGAGATAAAGTCAAAAGAAACTGGAATGAATTTAAACCTCCACTTGGAGATTTCAATATTCCTTATGATAATATGGATGTAATGGAATCCACTGACCCTAAATTTACTGAACACACTAATTTACTCTCATTAAAAGTTATTGAAAATATGAATGGTGTTATTGACCAACAAGCGGTAGAAAACAAAATGTATGACCCTGTGCCATTAGGAAATACATGCTGTAGTGAAACATTAAATGATAACTATAAGTATAGCGATTTCTTCAAATCAGATGACAATGTAGTACCATTAATAAATATTCTAAATACAATGGATACAAGAGATGAACAGGATATAACTAGTAGAATTATTTTAGACAGAAACAAACCAAGAGAAAAGATTGAAAGGTTCGATAAGCAATTATTTCCTGAAGAGGAAGACGAAACGGATAGAAAAAATGTATTCATTGAAAAAATTACTGAGGGCTCATTTATTGGACATCCTCGAATATTTGATGAAGATGGAATTTGTATTATTACTGGACAGAAAAAGTCTGATTTAATTCAATTAGAAGTAACATCAGAAATGTATTTAGAATTCATTGAAAGATTTAATAAATCAAAATTATACAAAAAAGTAATAAATGATAGAATTTATTCAGCAATTAAATTACTAGAATATCTTAAAAAGTCTAATTTAATTTTAAAGGAGAATAAATTTATTGGTGAAATGATTACTAACTTAGTGCAGTATAATACGGACAAAAATGATGAAATCTTGGAAGAAACCTTTAATGAACTAACTGAAAATATAGAAAGTGAAAGGGATGATTTACTAGCTATGATATCTAAAGCAACTAAAAAGAAAAATGTAAGTAATGTTTTAATTATGCTTGAAAAAATAGGAGAATTGCGAAATGTACTCGAAGATAATAAAACGCTAATGGATGAGACTGAAGCGGAAGAAATCTTCTATGAAAAACGAGAGAAAATGCTTCAAAATTATTTTCATAGATTAAGAGTTATTATAAATAGTATAGTGAATGAAAATACTTTAGATTCAGACATTGTAAATGCAAAAATTCCAAAATCTTGGAAAAAAACTGCTACTGAATCTGTATTAAATAAGGTAGTTTCAAATGATATAAAAAATAATAAAATAGTTCAACAAAATGTTGAAAAAACTAGATCCAAACATCATTTACTCAACATTACCAAAACACTATCTAAATTTCTTCATGATAATACAGCAATGACTAAGGGCATTTTAGGAAAACCAAATATACTTTCTTGTGATAATAGTGTTAAAATCACATCAACACTTTCAAGTGAAAATTCAGGTAAATTACTTCAATTCCTCTTAATTTTAACTTTAAAAAAAATGATTACATTAGCAGAAACTTCTACTGAATTAGAAAAAATGCTAACAGTAACTCCAAGTAAATCGGCAACTTTTGAAGATTTAGGTTCAGAAAGCTCAGGTGAAGGAAACGGAGACTCAGAAGGAGACTCAGAAGGAGACTCAGAAGGAGAAGAGACTACAGAAGAAACTGCGGTTGGACGTTCAGATATTACCGAACTTATTGACGAAGGAAAAAGATATGTCGCAAGTTTTATAGTAGATTTCTTAAAAATGATAACAAGCGAACAGGATTTATTGGATAAATACACACCAACATACATAAAGAATAGTATCAATAAGGTTTCTGACCAACAGAAAGAAGAAAATTTAAAATTTATGGAAGATCTCGAAAGAGAATCTAGACAAAGTTTAATGGCAATGCTAACAATAGGTGTAGATTCATGGAAGAATTTAGCAAGTAAGGATAAATCATTATATTTACCAGCAGTTGAAGAAACAGAAAGAGAATTAGATGACCCATTAGCAGAAAATATAGAATCTGATTTAAGAAATATAGCAGCTAGAGAATTAGGTGAAGACTTTTCAGAAATGGACTTTGAAAATTGGAGTAGAGAAAGACAGAACGCAATGCAAACTGAAAGAGATGCCTTAGCGGAACATGTTATGGAAGATGATGATGGAGATGATATGGCGGAAGAAGATGACTTTGACCCTGATAATTTTTAAATTAATTATTTTTTTATTGGATAATATTAGATACTATAATGCTTACTTTTATATTTTTAATAGTAATTACTGTATTACTACTTGTATCACTTGATAGATTTAGTAAAGGTACGACAAATATAAAAGAACACTATACAGATTTGAAATTCATTAATTATACAAAAGATTCCGATATAAATATTGATGATAACCTATGTAATGATATTTATAATGAAAACACCGTTATAGAAGTAATTAAAAGTAATCCATTATATTCCTCATACAAAGAAGAAATAAAATTAGAGGATTTTTTAGAATTACTCGATAAATTAAAAAATAAAACTAAACTGTCAAATTATTTAGTTAAATTAAAGGAAAGTAATAGTTTTAAAATAGATAATTCAGATAAAATCCCACGTTCATTTTCTGTTATTAAAAAAAGTATTTTAAAAGACTTATCAGAAATGGTAAAAATTTATGACCAACAATATGATTTTATATTTAGAGAATACACTGAAGATAATAGTAAAATATTAAAAAATAGGTATTATAGAAAGATTTTTGAATATATTGATTATCTTGATTTTATAATTACTATTTCTAGAAAAGATAAAAATATGATTTATACTCTTAGAGTTAATGCTTATTTTAACTATAATAATTTTAAGATTAATATTGAAAGCATAGAACTAATTGGAATAACTACCTATGAAAATTCAACAAAAAAGTTTTACAAATTTTATAGAAATAAATTTTTAAACTGTGATAATAAAGGTGTCCATTTGAGTCTTTCAAGGGAACCATACTGTGACGAATCTGACAATATAGATTTTAAAGAATTTATGTCAAATACTGAAAATACTGACTGGGAATTAAACAACTCAAAATGCTTTTTTAAAGAAGCAAATAATAAAATAGAGTGTTTATCCATAGATATTAATGGTAAAAAGGGAATTTGGGATACGCGATGTAAGGATGATATTGATTGTCCATTTTTTGGAAATAATGGAAACCTAAATTATCCTAATAGTAGAGGTGGATGTAATCCAAATGGTTATTGTGAATTACCAATAAATATGAAAGAAATTAGTTATAGATTATATAGTAAATCAGATGAATTTAAACCACTTTGTCATAATTGTCCCGAAATACCTAATTGTATAGGAAGAGAATGTAGTAAATGTTGCGATTCTCAGGAAAATCCGGATTATGCATTTAAAGGTGATATATCTGAAAGGAGAGATAATCAAAAAATACTAAAAGAAAAAGGACTTGAAATATTTGACTTGAAACTATTATAGATTTATTTTTTTAAATTAAATGATTTTATGCCAATATTAGGATGTTCCCAATAATTTTTGACTACATTATCATGATAATATTCTAGATCATAATTATATTTGGAGTTTAATGAAATTAAATTTTTTTCAAGGTAAAATTTTCTAGCACCAGGATGCATTTTATATAATTCATTACTATATGCTAAATCTATAGGTTCATAATCATTTGTAAAGAGTTTATTATCAATACTATTTAAATTTTTCCTAAATTCATAATTCTTCTGATAAAATAATTTAGTAATTTCATAAACTACATCATCACTTGTTTTGTCATTAGTAAAGAGAATCATTCTTATTCCAAATGTTGGTATTTTTCCTTGTTCTTCTGAATCTTTATAATAATCCGATAAGTTTATATCTTTTTTGTAATAATATTCATTAAAACTATTATCAATAAATAATGCCCTATTATCACTAATATCTATAAATTTTACAGCTAATCTTTTTACTAAATTATTAATATAGTTGTTATTACTTCCCATTACTAAATAAATTGCTTGTATTTCGTTCCTAAAAAAATCATTAAGAAGTGTATTAATATCCCCATTTTTATAGACAACATTTTCATTGGTAGGTTTTTTACTCATTACTCCACCCTTTTGACCAAATTTAGAGGGATTTATACCATTTAATAGAGACATAATTATGAAATTATATTCACTTCCGCTTCCTACCTCACCTACACCTACAGTATTTTTGTAAGAAGACTCCAATAAGTCTTTAAAAGAATTGATATTATCATTATTTTTCTTAACAATAAAATGCACCTTTTCAAAATATCCAGCTGTTATAAATCTAATATTTTCCAACTTTTTCTTCCCCTTAAAAGAATTTACACCCTTTATACTATCATAAAAAAGATCTTCTTGAACAGTGCCTATATTATATCTATAACTATTAACTAGTTTAAGATTTTCTACACTTCCACTAGTGTTTTTTTTTGAATATTCTTTATTTTGTAATGATGAATTACTCAATTGAAGAATCATAGTATTAATGAAATTATCGTAATTTCCTCCTTCTATACCACTAGCAAATTTAATTTTACTAATTTCAATATTTTCAGTTAGAATATATCGATAACTGAATACTAATATACTCATGCATATTATAAAAACTAAAAACAATAACATTTAATAATTAACTATTTTTTTTTTATTCTATAATTATAATAATAAGTAGAAATGAACTTAAGATTACAGATTACAGCGCTTTTTTATTTAGTTTCAATAACAGTTGTATTATACACAAAACCTTCATTATTCTATGATAATGATAAAAATATAAAACATTTTGGAACTGGTAAAGATAAAACTATTCTTCCAATTTATTTAGCTATTATATTATTAGCAGTATTATCATTCTACTTAGGACACGCTATTATGCTTTTAATTTAAGGTTAAAAAAGAATGATTTATTATTGCTTATCAAATAATTTATATATTTATATTCATCAGTAAGAGTCTCCATAAAAAAAAGTGTGCAAGATTCAATACAATTTTCTACATAACTATAGTCTTTTACACTTATTATTTTTTTTTTGCTAAAAATATTTTCCAATGTATTTCTTGTTCTCTTAAATTTACTTACTAGAACTATATTAGTATTTTTGTTTTTATTAATATACTGATTAATAAACTTTATTTTTTTCCCATAATACTTATTCAAATCTTCAAAAATTCCCTTACATGCATCTGTGGTTGTCCTACATAAAGGACACTGGGATTTTATCTTAATAACCTTTTCCAAACAGTTTATACAAAAATAATGATTACATGATGAAGTTACTGCTATATTTTTATTAGTCAATTCATCAAAACATATGCCACACGTTTCCTCAGGTAAGAAAGTAATATGCCTGTATTTATCTTTTATAAAATTATATGGAAGACTAGTAAATTCTTCTATATTGAATGAATATTTATTAAAATTTTTATTAAAATATTCTAATTCAAAACTTTCTAATATAATGGTTTTTATATTTGATTCTTTTGAATTTAACTTTATAATTTCACTACTAGACAATGCTACAATTTTTGAAACAAAATCTCTTGAAATAACTATATCTTTATCTAAAATATTATTATACCATTTTTTAATATCAGATATTCTATACTTGTAGAAAAATCTGCTTAGTATTACAATATTACTACTCCCAATAAAACTTTTTATAATTTGTGTTTTACCTATTTTATTAGAATAATAAATGGAATCATCAAGTATTATATTTGAATAATTTAATAACTGTGGTATAACTATTTTTTTTGATTTTTCAGATTCTTTTAAAAATGAATACTCATATTTTCTGCATTCAACAAAATTCTCAGTATTTTCCTCAGATTCTAATAATTTAGAGAAATCCATAACTATATTTTGATTATTTAATTCGTTAAATGTATAATTTTTATTTGAGTCTAGAAAATGAATGTTATTGATACTCTTTTCTAAAAATTTATACTTATTAGGGTTCTCTGTTAAAAGAATGAAATTATTATTATTTTCAAAGAACTTATCCAATTTATCTCTTGATTGATAAAAATACAATGATTCTTTGGAAATAGTATTATATTTGTTTCTAAGAATATCTGAATTAGACAAATAAATTCGCTCTAATTCAATATCAAAATATAATCCTTCACAATTTACGATACTATCAGAATAATAGGTTATTAACTTATTTGATTTAATACCATCTGTATTAGTATTAGTATTAGTATTAGTATTAGTATTAGTATTAGTATTAGTATCAACTATTGTATTAATAAGCTCATCATTTTTTAATTTTGAATTTATATTTCGTCTAAGCAACTTAAAAAGAGATTCTCTCTGTGGAATTTC
>Ga0206131_10003771_pt1 | contig 17212 bp, 17 predicted proteins | sample Helgoland_Spring_FD_148636 | JGI IMG/M metagenome (GOLD analysis project Ga0206131, IMG submission 148636) | Pelagic subsurface seawater microbial communities from Kabeltonne, Helgoland, North Sea - Helgoland_Spring_Bloom_20160517_1 | ecosystem: Environmental > Aquatic > Marine > Epipelagic ...
AAATATAACAATGTTGAATTTGAACCTTTATGGACTAATTTTCATTACGCAGGTCCTCGTGAGGCTTTTCATCATATGTTAATGAGACAAAGTCTTGGGTTTGATTTTTTTTATGTTGGAAGAGATCATGCTGGTGCAGAGAATCTTTATGAGCATAATTCTGCAATAAAGAAGGTTAATAAATTTAAGGATAAGTTTAAAATTAAGACATTCGTTTCACAGGGAGGGTTCTATTGTAAAAATTGCGATAAGTATGTGATAAAAGGTATTTGTATCCATAAAAACCTTAAAAACATATCAGGAACAAGTTTTAGAGAATACATTAATAAAAAAAAATTATATAAACATGCAGACGAAACAATACAAAAAATTTTATTTAAAACTAATAAAAAATGACAAAAATACTTACCACTATTGGGCCAGTATCTTCAGATAAAAATTTAAAATTTAGTTTAAAAAGATCTGGTATGTTGAGGTTTAATATGTCTCATAACACGGTCGGATGGCATAAAAAAAATATAAATTTAATTAAAAAAATTGACCCAAATAAATATGTTCTAGTGGATATACCTGGCGCAAAACCAAGGACTTTAAATAAGATACCAATAAAAATATATAAAGGAAAAAAAATAACTTTTTCCTATGAATTAAATAAAGCAAACGTTAAAGATGTTATTCTAATTTCAAACCCTTTACCCAAGCTTATTAAAAAAAAAAATAATTTTTTTTCTTTATCGGATGGGTCATTTTTATTTAAGTTTATAAGTCTAAAAAATAATAAATTAACAGGAATCAGTTTACAAAATTTCTATTTACAACCAAGAAAAGGCTTGAATATTCCATATTCAATTTATGATGATGAATTTCAATCAAAAGTTTATATAAAATTTATGAAAAAGATAGCAAGCTTAAAGTATGATTGTATAGGATTAAGTTTTGTACAAAGTGCTAAAATAATAAAAATTTTGAAAAATAGAAATAAAGATAAAATATTTATTTCTAAAATAGAAAATTTTCTTGGATATTCAAACAGAAAAGAAATCATAAAGGAAAGTGATGCCATAATGATTGATAGAGGAGATTTAGCTGCTGAAGTGGGAAATGAAAAATTAACAGAATTTAGTGAAAATATTATTAATGATTGTAAAAAATATGGTAAACCCATTATAATTGCTACTGAAAATCTAAATTCACTTATTAACAATCACTCACCTTCAAAAAGTGATATTCTAAATTTAGATTATTATATTTCTAAAAAAGTTGATTTCATAATGTTAAGTGATGAAACTACTACCTCTCCAAGATGGAAAAATACTCTTAATTGGCTTAAAAAATATTTGAATTTAAAAAAAAATAAAATAATTTCAAATAAAATTTTTGATATATCGCAGATATTACAAAATCTGAGTAATTACGTGCTTGTGATTTTTACAAAAAAAGGTTTTTTTTTAGAAAAATTTAAAGGTGATAATTTTTCAAAACTAATTGTATTTACAGAAAATAGACAATTATCTAAAATTGTTAATTTAAAAGAGAATATCCACTCATTCTATTCAAAGTTTCCAAAAACTAATATTGATAAGTTTTTGTTTCAAAATATAAAAAATAAAAAAGATTTGATTTTTAAAGGTAATAAATCAGCTTTTTTAATAAACGTTACTTTTCCTAGAAAAAAATCAAGGGCAAACACATTTATGATACTTTCGAAAAAAGATTTTCAATAAAGGTCTATTAAAAAAATACCAATTAATAAGCAAAGACTTACATTAAAAAATATGACAAAAAGTTTTTGACGGTGAGACAAGAACACAAACAAAACTTATAGCTAAAAATTATAATTTGTTATAATTAAAATTAAATTATGAAAATTTATAATCAAGATGTTTAAAATAACTCATTTTACTAATTCGTTTATCAATATTGAATCAGACAGCTCTATGATAACCTGTGATCCATGGATAGGAAAAACAACTAGTAACGGATGGTTTTCATATCCAATTCAAAATAAAAGAAAAATAGATAAAAAGTATTTTGACTCAGATTTTATTTATATAAGCCATCTTCACTGTGACCATTTTGATATTAAAACATTAAAAAAATTTAAAAATAAAAAATTAACTTTTTTAATTAAGAAATTTGATAATGCAATTCTTAAAAAAAGACTCCAAAAAATAACAAATAATATTATTGAATTAGATCCTTTTAAAAAAAAAATAATAAATAAGGATTTTACTGTTGCAATTATTCCACAAATAATAAGTAATTCAAAAAACTTAACTGACAATATTAATTATGATTTAGATACATCAATAATAATTCAATCAAATAAAGATAAGACAATTTTTTATAATAATGTAGATAATATTTTAAATTTAAAAATCTTAAAAAAAATAAAAAACTTTGTAAAAAAAGAGTTTAATAAAAGTATTGATATTTTTTGTTATCCAATAGGTGCAGCAAGTGAATTTCCTCAATGTTTTTTAAATCTAAATAGAAAAAAAGAAAAAAAAAAAGTGATCGAAGAAACTTTAAAAGACGCAAGTTTGTATATAAAATATTTAAAGCCCCGATTTTTTTTTCCTGCAGGTGGAACATATATGATATATGGAAAGTATCATAAATTAAATAAATATGTTGCAAAACCTAATTTTTTAGAGATCAAGAATAAAATTTCATCCTCACAAACAAAAGTTTCCAATTTAATTGGTGGAGGTTCAATTTGTTTTAATCAAAAATCTTACACTGTAATTGAAAAAAATTTCAAAAAGTTAAAAAACTTCGAAACTAAATTTCTAAATAATATAAAAAACATTAAATATTATTATTCAAGCAATATTAACAAAATAGATCTAAAAAATTTAGACAATATCTTTGACAATGCAAAGAAAAATTATTTCAAAATTTTTACTAAAAAAATAAATACAGATGTTAATTGGAATTTTAATTTCAAAATTTATAAAAATTTTGAAATTAATGATAATTGTTTAATAGATAACAAAAAGTCAATACTACTAAAAACTTATATGCTTAAAAATAAAACATGTAATACAAAAAAAGAATTTAAGTTAGAGTGTAATTTAGAATATAAACTTTTTAAATCTTTAATTAATGGAAAATTCCCATGGAACACGTCTCTTTCTGGATCAACTATTATGTACAAAAGAAAACCAAATATTTTTGATGTTGATATGGTATTTTCGTTAAATTTTTTGAGGATATGATTTTCCATATTTTGACATTGTTTTAATCAAAGTTTATTATTTAAATAATAAATAATTAAAAATTAATCTTTAATAAGAACAACAATGCTATTTTAATTAATGTGATGTTTCCCACAAAAAACTCTATAGCAAATTCTTTAATTATTAATTCAAAAAAAATTTTAAATAAGCTAACTAATTTATAAAATCTTATTTATTATTCTTAAAATCTTTGAGTGATTTTTCTTGTTATTTGCAATCAGCACATTCCCACCGGTATCAACTGCTTTTCCATACCAGTTAGTAATTAAGCCACCAGAATTTTCAATTATAGGCATCCAAGGATGAATATCCCATGATTTATTTCCACATCCAATAACTGCATCAATCTTCCCTTCACAAAAGTTACCAATTGTAAGAGAGTCAAACGAATTAAATTGAATCAATTTAATGACTTTATTTATATGTTTTTTTTTCATATATCTTAGGAAGCAGTTAGTAGAGCCAGCTATTTTAATTTCTTCAAAATTTTTAGTTTTGCTTACCTTTAGAATGATTTTTTTATTTTTATTGTATAAAAATGATTTTTTATCAGAATTTATATAATATCTGTTTAATTCAGGAAAATTAGCAAGGCCGTAAAGTGGCTTATCGTTAACATCTAAACCTACAAGGTTACTCCAAGTAGGATTTCCAGCAATAAATGATTTAGTTCCGTCTATTGGATCAATCACCCAACTGTGGTTAATATCTTTATTTTTTTGATAACCATATTCCTCACCTAGTATTGAATAATCTTTGAATTCTTTTTTAATTTCATTTCTAATTTTTTTTTCAAATAATTTATCAAAAGTAGTAACAGGATCAAAAATTAAGTCTGAATTTTTATTTTTAATATATAAGCCTTTCCCTTTTTTTTGATTATATATTCTTGTTAAAATATTTGCCAACTTTCTTAAAAATGCAAAATATTTTTTTGGATGATAGTTTTTTAGGTTTATTTTTTTATCACTTTGCATACCAAAAATTTTCTTCCTTATTCCAAGTTTTCCCATAAAGCTTTTTTAGATATTGTTCTGAATTAAGTGGTGCCCTAATTTTAAGTCCTTTATAGCCAATTGTCTTGTAACCATTCCAATGGTCAGACCTGATAGTAATATTTTTGTCTAATTTAAGCTCCTCATTTTTGTTTTTATAAAAAACCCTAGGTATAAAATCAATTGTTGGAGGTTCCATTTTATTGAAATTACATTTGCCAAATATTATTATTTGTGGATAGATTTTTTTTTCAATTTTTGAATTAAAATGATAACGTGTTTCTATTCTGTATTTACTATTTTTTTTTAATAATTTAATTATTTTTTTACTGTCATTGGCATTAAAGCATATGTCAAAATCTGACATCTCAGCAATATTTTGTTTTCTCATTAATGCCAATAATCCAGAATAGTCTGCCCAATAATTGATATTATTTTTTTCAAATATTGTGAAAATTTCTTTTAAAATTATTAAATATTTTTTTAATCTTTCAGATAAAATTTTTTTATTAGGTTTCAGATCTTTTCTTCCCCAAAATATTAAATTTTTTTTAATACCAAGACTTTTTAATTGTTTTTTTTGTTCCTTTATATATCTCCCACATAAGATAATTTTTTCATATTCTGTTTTCATTATTGATTTTGGATTTAAAATTTTTTCTTTAAAAAATATTTTTGCTTTTTTTTTAACCCCATTATCTATAAATATTATTTTTTTTTTGGGATCTTTTTCTCTTATTTTTCTGTAAGCCATTCTTCCATGGTAACCAGCACCAAAAATAACGATTTTTTCCATTTGAATTAGTTTTTTCTTATTTTTTTTCATATTTAATTTATTTTAAAAATTCTGTTTTGATCTTTCTACTGATTTTTTTATAACATATTTATTAATTTTATTAATATGTATATAAAATATAACTACAATTTATATAAAAATTAATCATTTTTAATATATTAAAAAAAAAACATTAATTAGGTTATAGGTATAAAAAATAAAATATTTTATGGAACATAATTTCAATACATATAAAAATTTAAAAGTGTTAGTAACAGGTTCAACTGGCTTTAAAGGGGCATGGTTATGTTTTTGGTTAGACCTATTAAAAGCAAAAGTTATTGGTGTAGGGTTAAAACCAGAAAAAGGCTCAATAATATTCAAAAAATTAAGATTACCAAAAAAAATTAAACAATATTATTTTAATATTATTGACTTCAAAAAATTAAATAATGTAATAAAAAAAGAAAAACCAGACATAATTTTTCATTTAGCAGCACAATCAATTGTATCTGAAAGTTTTGTGAAACCCCTACAAACTATTAATTTTAATGTAATGGGAAGCTCCAATATATTAGAATCTTCTAGAATAAATAAGATTAAAAATCTTGTCTATATTACTTCAGATAAATGCTATTTAAATGATAATAGAAATAAAACTTATAAAGAAAATGATAAATTGGGAGGCAAAGACGTGTATTCATCTTCTAAGGCTGCTGCAGAAGTAATTTTTTACTCATACCATAAAAGTTTTTTAAATAAAAATAAAAAACTTAAATATGCTAGTGCAAGAGCTGGTAATGTTATTGGCGGCGGCGATATGAAGAAAGACAGAATTGTACCTGATATTATAAAGTCTATAATAAAAAAAAATCCCCTTTTTCTTAGAAACCCCAAAGCTATACGACCATGGCAACACGTTTTAGAATCACTATACGGTTATCTAATTTTAGGAAATTTTTTAATTAAAGGTAAACTAAATAAAAACAAAACACCTAACTGGAATTTTGGACCGAATTCATCAAATTATAAAAACGTATTAAGTGTAACAAAGAAAATAATATCTATTTGGGGTTTAAAAAAAAGTATTATTAAAATCAAAAAAGTAGACTTTAAAGAATCGAATATCCTTAGATTGAACAATCGAAAAGCGCGAAATGAACTTAAGTGGCTTCCAAAATTAAATTTTGAAGAAACAATAAAGTTAACAGTCGACTGGTACAAGGTATTAGAGCAAAATGGTAATTTTGAAAAAATTACTAAAGACCAAATAGAATTTTTTATGAAAAAAAAATTATGATTTTATTAATTAATAAGTATAGGTATGAATTTTAATTATATTATTTTATGAAAGTAGTAATTTTAGCAGGTGGGTTTGGTACAAGAATATCGGAATATACAAAAACAATTCCAAAGCCAATGATTAGTATTGGTGGGAAACCATTGATTTATTATATCATGAAACATTATGCTAGATATGGATTTAAAGAATTTTATATAGCACTTGGTTATAAAGGAGGAATAATTAGAAAATATTTCAATAAAAATTCTTTTGGTTGGAAAATAAATTTAATTAACACTGGTTTAAAAACAATGACAGGAGGAAGGTTAAAGCGTTTAAAAAAATTTCTGCAAAATGAAACTTTTATGTTAACTTACGGCGATGGGGTATCTAATGTTGATTTGAAAAAATTAGTAAAATTTCACAAAAAAAATAAAAAGTTAGTATCAATGACTGCTGTTAGGCCACAAGCAAGATTTGGGGCAATTAAATTTAAAGGTAATAAAGTTTCATATTTTAAAGAAAAATCAAAATTAAATGAAGGATGGATAAACGGAGGTTTTTTTGTAATAGAGCCAGATTTTTTAAAATTAATTAAAAGTGATAAAATTGTACTCGAAAGAGACCCTTTAGAAAAAATTTGCAAAAAAGGACAGCTAGTAGCATATAAGCATTATGATTTTTGGCAATGTATGGATACAAATAGAGATAAAATTGACCTTGAAAAAATTATAAAAAATAAAAAAAATAAGTTTTTAAATTAATTATAAGACATTTCTATAAATGGAAAGAAAAAGTTATAAGTGCAGAGTTTGTAAAAAAATAATAAAAGATTATTTTTGTGATTTAGGGTACACTCCATTGGCTAATTCTTTTTTAAGAAATAAACGTTCTATTAAAAGTGAAAAAAAATATCCCTTGAAAGTTTATTATTGTAAAAATTGTTATTTACCACAATTGCCCGAACATGTGAAAGCCAAAAATATTTTTTCTAAATATGATTATTTTTCATCTTATAGTGAATCTTGGATTAAACATTCAAAAAGTTTTGTAGAAAAAATTATAAAAAAAAATATCTTAAATAAAAATAATAAGATATGTGAGGTAGCAAGCAATGATGGCTATTTACTACAATTTTTCAAAAAAAAAGGATACGAAGTTCTTGGTATAGAGCCTGCTTCGAATGTAGCAGATGTCGCAATTAAAAAAAAAATACCAACAGTAAAATTTTTTTTTGGATACAAAGTAGCAAAAAAAATTAAGAAAACTTATGGATCACAAGATTTAATTATCTGTAATAATGTTTATGCTCATGTCCCTGATATTTTAGATTTTACCAAAGGACTAAAAGAATTAATTTCAAAAAATGGAATTATAACAATTGAATTTCCTCATTTCCTTAATTTAGTTAAAAAAAATCAGTTTGATACTATTTATCATGAACATTTTTCTTATTTAAGCTTGCATTCAACAAATAAAATTTTACAAAAATTTGATTTTGAAATTTTTAATGTTGAAAAAATAAATACACATGGAGGGTCACTTAGAATTTATATAAAAAATAAAACGTTTAAAACAATTAAAATTAATAAAAATTTTAAAAGAATCTATACAGAAGAAAAAAAATCAAATATTTTTAAAAAGTCGATAATGTTAAAATTTTCATCAAAACTAGAAAAAATAAAAAAAGATTTTATAAATCTATTAATTAATTTAAAACTTGAAAAGAAAAAAGTTGCGGCTTATGGAGCAGCTGCAAAAGGAAATACCTTTTTAAATTATTGCAATATAGGAAGTTCATTGATTGACTTTGTCGTAGATAAAAATTTTTCAAAGGTGGGAAAGTTGTTGCCTGGTTCACATTTAAAAATATTTTCAGTAGATAAATTAAAAAAATATAAACCAGATTATTTAGTCATTTTACCCTGGAATATTAAAAAAGAAATTATAAGGCAAATAAAAATTAATGAATTAAAAACTAAATTTATTACCGCCATCCCAAAAATTACAATTAATAATTAAATGCCAATATTAAAAAAATTATTTTCTGACGTATATTTAATAAAAAACAATTTTCAAAATGATAAAAGAGGTCAATTCATCAAATTTAATCAAGAAATTAAAGTTAAAAATCAAAAAATAAAATTTAATCAATTTTGCTACTCTTTAAATAAAAAAAAATACACTTTAAGAGGTATTCATTTCCAAAAATTTCCTTCTCAAGAAAGAAAACTTATCACTTGCGTTCATGGAAAAATTTTAGATGTAGTAGTAGATTTAGATAAAAAATCTAAAACATATTTAAAACATAAATTTATCAATCTAAATAATAATAATATGTATTCACTATATCTGGGAAAAAATTACGCTCATGGTTTTTTAACTCTCACAGATAAAACAATTATATTATATCAAATTAATGCTCCTTACATTAAATCAAAACAATCAGGACTTTTATGGAATGATCCATTATTAAATATTAAGTGGCCCAATAAGCCTAAAGTAATTTCGTTTAGGGATATGAATTTTAAAAAAATTAAATTAAGAGAAAAATACTAATTATTAACTTATTCTCATCAAATAAAATTGACATATTGTATCTAATAAATTACAAAACACTGAATGTTAAATTTCTCCGATTATCTTAGTAAATTAAAGCAGTTTAGTAAAAAAAATCACCTAATTATTTATGGTGCTGGTACATTAGGTAAGGTTACTTTACAGACACTCAAAAAACATAATTTAGAAGTTGATTTCTTTTGTGATAGTGATGTGCGTAAGCATCATCTGAAAGTAGAAGGAAAAGATATTTTATCACCTGAAAAACTAATTAGTTTTGATAAAGACACAGATATATTTGTGTGTAATATATATTTTAGTTCAATTGTTCCATTCTTAAAAAAATCTGGTTTTACAAATGTTTATAATTCATCAGAATTATTTAACGATTTAGATGTAAATAATTTTAAGATTGAAAGTGCTGATGGAAAATCAATCATAGAATCTCTTAAATTAAAACGAGAAATTGATTTTTACAATGAGATGACTAAGAAAAACACCTATATAAATTCCGATAAATTAATTGTTAAAACTATTGATGTTCAGATTACAGAGAAGTGCTCAATGAAATGTAAGGATTGCTCTAATCTTATGCAGTATTATACGAGTCCAAAAGATAGTGATATGGACATGATGTTCCGTAATATTGATAAATTGATGAGCTGTATAGATCAATTAGATGAATTTAGAGTTTTAGGTGGTGACCCATTCATGAATAAAAATTTGTTTAAAGTAATTAATAAGCTCATAACTTATGACAAAGTAAATAAAATTGTTATTTATACAAATGCAAAAATAGTTCCTAAAGGCGAAAATTTAGAGTCGCTTAGACATAAAAAAGTTTTATTAGATATTACAAATTATGGAGTGAGCTCAACTGCACATGACAAGTTAGTTGAACTCTGTAAAAATGAAAATTTATTATATACCACAACTAGATGTACTATTTGGCAAGATTGTGGAAGAATAATGCCATATTCAAATAAAAGTGAACCTGAATTGAAACATCTTTTTAATAATTGTTGTAATAGTGATTTAGTCTCATTACTACATGGAAAGCTTTATAGGTGCCCATTTTCTGCTAATGGAGTTAATTTAAAAGCTATTCCATTAAATTCCAAGGACGAGGTGGATTTAAATGATGAAAGCTTAAGTATTAAAGAATTAAGAGATCAGATAAAAAATTTGTGTTATGAAAAAGAATATCTAACAGCTTGTTCATTTTGCAATGGCAGAGATTATTCATCAGCTATTATTCCATCAGCCATTCAAACAAAAAAACCTATGGAATTTGAAGTTATAGAAGATTGATTAAAAGACTTTGTATTTCTTTAAAATCTCTTTACCTTTTTTATAAGAACTAAAGTCAATAATATCATCAGTTTCTATAGTAATCTTAAAGGCATCCTCAAGACCAGACATTAAAGTCATATGACCAATAGAATCCCATTCTGGAACCTCATTGTATTTAATATTTTCATTAAATATTGAGGCATCGATTGACAGAGACTCGATAAAAGTTTTTTTATATTTTTCTATATTGTTCATTTTTATTAGTGAAAAATTTTTAAAATATCTTGTACAATTAGCGATGGAGTAAGTCTATGTTTTTCTTTCAAAAAATTATAGCTCCCACTTTTTCCATAGGCATCTTTGATTCCTAAAATTAACATTTCTGGGCTATTTTTAATAGACGCTTTGTGTTCTGCTATTGCACTGCCCAATCCACCGATTATGTTATGCTCTTCAACAGTTACTATTAGTTTTGATTCTTTACAGGCAAGATCTATACTTTTTAGATCTAGTGGTTTAATAGTGTGCATATTCACCACTTTACAAGACAAATTTTCTTTTTCAATTAATTTTGCTACCTCTAAGCATTGATAGACCATTGCCCCAGAAGAAAAAATAGTTATATCTTTTCCTTCATTTAAAGTAATGGCGTTACCAATTTTAAACTCATAATCTTTTTTATAAACTATAGGATTATTTGAAGACCCTGTTAATCTTATGTAAGTTGGTTTTCTTGAGTTAACAGCAGCAAATAAAGCTTTAACAGTTTCTAAAGAATCTGCAGGAGAAATAATTGTTAATCCTGGAATATTTCTTAAAACACCCACATCTTCTATGCAGCAATGAGTATATCCAAGAGGCCCTAATACCAAACCACTTGCTAAACCAACCATACATATATTTTGCTTCATGTACCCGATATTTACTTTTATTTGCTCACAACATCTCATAGTTTGGAATGGAGCAAAAGTTGTAGTTATAACATCAAAGTTTTCACTTGCCAATCCAGCAGCTACACCAATCATATTTTGTTCAGCTATCCCAACATCCAAATATTGATCTGGAAGCATTTTTCTATATCTGTCCAAACCAGCAGAAGTAGAAACATCACATGTTATGGTGATCAAGTTTTCATTTTTTTTTGCAATTTCAAGGGCTGCAATACCAAATGTGGCTCTCGAGCCAATTACAGACCAAATCTTAATATTTTTTTCTTCAATTTTCATCTTTATATCTATTTCATTTCACTCAACGCTTTATCATAAAGATCTTTAGTTAAAATTGAATGATGCCATGAGTTATTATTTTCTGAGAAGCTAAATCCTTTTCCCTTTATAGTATTTGCAATAAGAGCATTGGGTTTATTGTTATTATCTATGTTCTTAAAGTAATCATATATTTTATTAATATTATGGCCATCAATTTCAGTTGTATTCCAACCAAAGCTTTCCACTTTATTTTTTAAGTTACCTAAGTCCATTATACTTTTATTATTTCCTGTTTGTTGAAAATTATTTTTATCAATTATTAAAGTTATATTACCCAAGTTAAAATTCGGAGCTGCCATCAATGCTTCCCACACTGAACCTTCGTTACACTCTCCATCCCCCATAATTACAAAAATATTATTTTTTTTCTTTTTTTTCTTAAGTGCAAGAGCTACCCCAATAGCAAGAGATAAACCCATACCCAATGAACCATTTGAAAATTCAATACCAAGTTCCATATTCCTCACAGGATGACCTAACAAATTACTATCATTTTCTTCAAATGTTTTTAAATCATCTTTCTTAATAAATCCAATTTCACATAAAGCTGCATAGTATGCTAAACACGCATGTCCTTTACTTAGTATAAATCTGTCTCTATTTTCTGATTTTGGATTATTTTTTTCAAATTTCATCTTATAGGCAAATAATGTAGATATGATATCAGCAATGGAAAGTGCCCCTCCAAAATGAGAGCTATTTGCTCCAGCGTTAAGCGCCATTTCTAAAATGTTTTTTGTTAAATTTTTTTTAAATTTAATTATTTTATTTATATTGGTTTGATCAATTGCATTCATCACATACCTCCATCTACTCTAATAACCTGACCAGTAACATATGAAGAAAGATCAGACGCCAAAAATAAAGCAACATTAGCAATTTCGTTTGGTTCTGCCATTCTTTTAAGTGACAACTTAGAAGTAACTTTTTTTATTATATCTGCTGAAGTATTATCTATCATCATGTCAGTGTTAGTTAAGCCTGGAGCAATTGTGTTAACTCTTATGTTTAAAGGCCCTAACTCCCTAGATAAAGTTTTAGATTGTGAAATTAATGCAGCCTTAGAAGCTGAATAAGCACTTCTTCCTACATTGGAGTCTATTGCTGAACTAGATGAAATATAAACAATACTCCCCTTTTTTTTCTTTATCATAAACTTAAGGATATATTGAGTAAAAATTGTTTGAGAAAAAAAATTTATTTGAAAAATTTCTTTTAATTTTTTAATAGAAGTCATTTGATAAAGTGCAGTATGTATTGTCCCTGCATTATTAATTAAAATATCAATATTAAGGTTTAGTAAATTAATTTCATTAAAGGCTTTTTTCACACTGTCTTCATTATCTAGATTCAATTTAATTGGAAAAATATTATTATTAAATTTTTTTTTTAACTTTTTGATTTGGTCTAGAAAATTATTATCCAAATTTCTTGAACATGCAATAACATCTGCACCATTCTGTGAAAAAATTTCAAGCATTTTTAGCCCAATACCTCTATTAGACCCTGTAATTACTGCAGTCTTATTTTTGAGTACCACCTTAAATAAAGTCTTCTTTTGAAAAAATGTCTTTTGCTAATGCGGGTTTGAAAATTGTTTGCCCACTTTTTGTCATAAAATTTTTAATAAATGATTTATCTTCTCCCGCTAAACACAGGTCACTATGATTTCTAAAATATTTAATACTAAAACCATGATCAATAATTTCTTTTAAAGATTGTTCAAAAATATTTCCTATTTTTATATGGACATAAGGACAGACCAAAACATCTCCTATTGGCGTAACGTAAACTCTATTTACTGTTGTGCAGCCCAAAATTTTTTCATTATTTTTATCAAATGGATTCCATATATTTCTAACTAAATTTTTATACTCTTTTCTAATTTTTCTTAAATACTCTCTGTCTTCATCATTGCATATAATGTCCTCAGCATTTTGCCACATCCCCGAAGGAACAGCAACATTAAGGAGTGTTTTATACTTTTGATCTTTTGAATAATCTAAAAGCTCTTTAAAATGTTCAGTGTTCGCGTTATATCTTCCTACAGTAATATTTAAGTATGGGTCCATACCAGCATTTCTAACATGCTTTAGACCTTCCATTGCTCTTCTCCATGAATCTTTTCTGCCTCTAATCTCGTCATGAATTTTTTCATCCATACTATCAATACTTACTGAAACTCTACTTACCTTGTATTCAGCTAACTTTTTAGCCATTGCTTCATCTAAATAATAACCATTGGTAGTTAAGTACATATAGAATCTCTCAGGCTTTATAGCCTCAAGTACTTCAAATAATTTATCAGGTTGGAGAAGTAATTCACCACCCTGTAGGTCAAATTCAAAGTATCCCAGCTCATCCGCTTCATCAGCTAATTTTCTAATTGCCCCTATATCTAAATACTCTTTAACATGATCTCCTTTAGGTGAATTTGTAAAACAATATTTACATCTTAAATTACAAGCATTGTTAAAATTTAAGTCTATGCCTCTAGTTTTCGTTCCAACTTTTCCATCATTTTTATTTACATAGTCATAAAAATCTTTTAATTTTTTTACTAACCTTGGTTTGTTCAGTAATGAGGAGGCAATTGGCATAATTTTACTATTTTAAATTATAAGATTTAATTATATCAGGCAATATCAAAGTAAAGTCAGCTTTACAAGCAATCTCTTTATTAACATACCCAAAACCCTCACATTGCGCCATACCTCTTTTAAAGGTTAAAATCTTTGTGTGCATTTCAAGTTTTGTTTCAGGCACAATTTTTTTTATAAATTTTAAATTATTTGCTTTAACTAAATATACTATTTTTCCCTTATTATTTGGCAAAGTTAGAATTGATAAAGAGCACATTTGTACCAAAGCTTCTATTTGAAGCATCCCGGGCATATTGGGATCATTGGGCCAATGAACTTTAAAAAACCATTCATTGTCTTTCAAAAATTTATAACCCTTAGAGCTTATACCAGGCATGACTTCAGTGGCATGATCAATTAAAAGGTAGGGCTCTCTATTTTGTTGATATTCTAAAATTTTTTTTTTATCTAGTTCCATATTTATTTAATTTCTATAATTCTTGTTAAAGACTTATTTAAATCAAAACCATCCCAATTCAAACTAATATCAAGAGCTTGCCCTATAGGAACAATACGATCTATACCATCTGTTAGATTGTCAACTACAATTTTTTTACAAGCATTTTTGTCTAACCCAAAATAAGTCATTGTTTGAAACTTTTTGTTTAAGAATATACTTATTTTATTTAGATTATTTGTTTCGTATTCGTAAAATAATCCCCATTTCCCTCTTAATTCATCAAGGTTATTTATAAGCTTTTTAAGCTTTAAAATATAAATAAAGTTTTCATACTTTATAAAGTTACAATTATTTTTTAAAAAACTTATTTTTTTGCAAAGAAGAGTATACTTGTCAACAGCAGAACTTCTTTCTAAATTATATTTTTTTTTAACGATTACATAAACTTTATTCCAAAATTTTTTTTGAGCAATTCTATTTATATTTTTTTCTCCTTTCCAAAATATTATGTGTGGTGATGAACATGCATTTTGATCAACCAAATAAGTGTCATTATAAAATTTTTCCACAAGGATTGATAAGTTAAAATTATTTATTTTAATTATTGAATTAGAGTCAATAATACAAATTGAAGATCTGTCAGCAAAAGTTATTTCAGTTGAGCTTGGATTTAATTCAAATTTTCTAATTTTTTTTATGGTTTCATCTCCACCCCAGACAACTCTTAAATTACATTTATAGGAAATATTTTTGGTATAATTATCATTATTCTCATATCTTATAATTACAATTCTTTTTTTTAATTTTATAAATTTTTTTTGTTTTAGAGTTAGATTTAAGCACTTACATATAATCTTTGATTGAATTGTTTCTTTAGATGAAATTTTTACAACATTTGAATTTCCAGAAAGTAAACCAAAAAAAAGAGAGTAAATAAAATTAGTCGCAATATTTGAAGGTGTAATATGAAATATCAAACCAAGGCCAATACGCATTTCATTAGATAAATTTTTCTTTATTAGATTTTCAATATTTTTTTTTCTACACCAAAAAGCTAGTGCTTTTAGGTCAGATATTTTGTTAATATTTTTTTGTAAATTTAATTTTTTTGAAAATTCAGCAAGAAAATCACAAGTTATTTTATTATAGGGTTTAAAGGGTTTTGTTTCATAATCTTCAGAGCCAACTAAGTATTTTACTTTATTAAGACTAGACATCACTACAACCTCTTATTTCTGATTTTACAGACCTTCCATAAACTACAAAATGTTTAGCATTAATTTTACAATTACTTTTTTTATTAATAATTGCACCAATATCTTCTGTTATAATGTTGTGACCAGGATAGCTAGTTGGCACCAGAGAAAACAACTGAATTAGCCCCTTTAATCCATTTTTTAATACTTTAAAATTATTATCTCTAATTAAAACATCTGAGAAAACTGAAGTTACAAATGAATTACATTTTTGACACTCTACAAAGATAGAACCAGTTTGTTCAACTAAACCATAGTAATTTTGAACATTTTTTATCCTAAATTTTTTAAATAGTTTTTCCTTGAAAGTCTTGTTAGATATTTTTTTTTCCTCCATTTTTTTCCAACCACCTCCATGAAGTAACAAGGCATTATTCATTTTATAATTTATTTTTTTTGAATTTATCTTCATAATTAAATTCTCATATATAAAACTTGTAAAACCAAAGACAAAAAATTTTTTTTTATGAAATTTTTTAAGAAATTCATTCAACGTGTGATAGTCAATCTTATTATTTTTATCCAATAAATAAGTATATTCTTTACCAAAAATGGAGAAACCAAAAATGGCTGCTGATTTAGCTGTGAAATTATCTTTAGTATTTGAACGTGGGTCTCTATCTATAATTAGCATGGGTAACCTTTCATGACCAAGAAACTTTGTCATTATAGACTTCAATGTTTTTATTTGATTTAATGAATTAAATTTATCAAGATATATTTTTGATCTTCCAGAACCAGACGTACCAGATGAAAATAATGTTTTTATAATATTATTTTTAGGAACACTAATTAGATCCAATTCCTTAAATAACGTAATCGGTAAGTAGGGAAAATTTTCTAAATTATTTTTCCCTTTAAACTTAAAATTAAATTTATCAATTAGTGACTTATAAATTGGAGATTTTTTATAATGGTATTTAGTTAGGGTTAAAATTTTTTCATTAAAAAAAATTTCTTTCTTGTGCATAAAAAAAGGATCTTGGTTGAATAAATTTTTAAGAAAATTCATTATTAATTAAACATTTTGTGATTGTATGAAATCTTTAAATTTTTATTGATAGGAAATTTAGTAATTTTTTGTATTAAAAAATTACTAGGATGAACAGTGATTTTATTTTTTATCTTTTTTAATAACATCTTTTCATCTACATCTTTTTTAATAAATATTTCTATTTTATTTTTTTTATTTAACTTACATATGGACTTTATGCCAAAACTTGATGTGTATATTTCTATATCCTCTAAATTTAGTCGATTTCCTTGGATCTTTATAAATTTGTCTGATCTGCCCAATAAATAATAAAATCCATCTTTATCTCTTTTAGCATAATCTCCAGTCCTTAAAATATTACAATTATTATTTTCATTTAGATCTTCATAGCTCTTCGCATACCCAGGCGAAACATTTTTCCCAGAATAAATTAACTCACCTAATTTCTGATTATGTTTTATTTTTTTTTTATTTTTGTCCTCAAGCCAAAATTTTCCACCTTGTAT
>Ga0206131_10003773_pt1 | contig 17207 bp, 18 predicted proteins | sample Helgoland_Spring_FD_148636 | JGI IMG/M metagenome (GOLD analysis project Ga0206131, IMG submission 148636) | Pelagic subsurface seawater microbial communities from Kabeltonne, Helgoland, North Sea - Helgoland_Spring_Bloom_20160517_1 | ecosystem: Environmental > Aquatic > Marine > Epipelagic ...
TTAATCCATTACGATTTATTGTAACAGCATTAGTTCCCCAAGTTCTTAAATAATCTGAAAATTCTATAAAGTCACCAACACTTGCTGAACTTGGTAATGTAACAGTACAAGCATTAGATGTTGTATCAATCCAATAACCTTTACCAGCTTCTGCTGTTAATGTTGTTCCAGTTACAATAGTTGATTGCCAATCTGTACCAGCACTAAAAGGTAAAGCTGTTACATTAGCTAAAGAATCATTATCAATTCTTCCAGCATCTAAAGTACCAGTAGTAATTTTAGCTGTATCAAGATTAGGAATCTCTGCTGCATCTAAATCTATTGCTGGGTTTCCTATTTTTATTATTGCCATAATTTTATTTTCTCCTATCTAGCTGTAGCTGGGTTATCTCCGACTAGAGGTTCTGAGGCAAATGCCATGTAGATGTATGTTGAACCAGAACCATTTGTATCTGTACCTGTAACAGTACATTTAAAACCATTAGAAAAAATATCTAAAGCACCATCTGATTGTTCTGCTGTTGTAGTGTTTGCATATAAATTATCATTTTGACTATTAAATCCATCTCTTTTACTGTCAAACATTAACCAATTTCCTGTACTATTTGTTCTTTTAATCATAACAAAAGCAGGTTTAAATCCTGTATAAACAAATGTTCCATCAGCACTTCCATTGCCAACGTAGCTTTCAAATTTTGAGAAGCCTTGTACATCTGCGAAGCAGTAGGCTATGTGGTTACCACCACTTGTATTAACATCTCCATTCGTTCCAATACTAAATACACTTGATGTTGGTGCTGTGTCATTCCATGATGGATTATCTAGAGAAGCATCTGTTAGATTTAATCTAATTAAATAATCTTCTCCTAATGATTTATGGTAACATCTCCAATCTCCAGCATCACCAGTTCTTCTTTTTACAATAATCATTGATGGTGCTACTCCTAACCCATGACCAACTGTTGCTACACTTCCTGTACCAGTATAAGACACAATACTAAATCCACTTGTAGTATTTGCTGAAACTGTAGAACTTATAGAACCATCTGTATTAGCTACACCTGTTCCATCAGCCGACCATGACCAACCGACATAAGTTGTGCTATTTTCATTAACAGTACCAGTGCCAGTATTTCTACCAGACCAAGTAAATCCATCAGAGTCAAAGCTGGATAATCCGTTACTTGCACCTTCAGTATCTTCAGCATTAGTTGATGATGAAGACACATGCTTTTTAACACCACGAACACTGTCAATAAGATTACTATGTGAAGCAGCACTTCTGCTCTTTACCCATATTAAATCTGGTTGATGTCCAACCCCTGTAATAGCATTTGTTGAATCATTACCTGTATAAAGTTTAGTATTAAAATAATCAGACGATTTTTTTATGTTTGTATAAGCCATTATAAATTTAATCCTTTTGTTGATAAAGCAGTATAACCTGTTGGTACATCATATTCAAATATTCCTATTCCACTTGCGTTAGTTCCTGCACTAGATACTGCTGTTGTTCCGAAGTAGCCATTGCCGAAGTTAAAATTTGAACCTCCTTGATTAGTTCCATAAATTAAATTTATAGGTAAAACTGTTCCATTACCTTGACCTAAAGAAGCATTAGTAACTATTATAGCTCCATTTTTATAAATACTAAATTGGTTGTTTGTTTTATCTAAAGCAAATCCTAAAATATCTCCATTACCAAATGTGCCATAATTAGATGTTGAAACAACACCATCAATTCTTGTTTCTCCACCATCAAAATTATAAAAACCACTATACCCTACTTGATTCATTATATTATCTGTATTATTTACATCAGCAACATCTGGGTCTACTACACCAAAATTATAATTGTTAGTTGCACTAACTATTTTTGCTTCCCAATAATATTTTCCAGTAGAAACACCTATTGTACTGATAGCACCATTCCAATTGGCTGAATTACTTTGTGTAGTAGTATTGCCATTTGTTAAAGTTAAATTTTTTCCATTAGATAAATTCCATGTAGCATTAAATGTAGCAAAAACATTGCTTGGATTATCTTCAGTATTCGTTAATGTACCACCTGCAACTGTAAAGTTATTGCTATTACCAGATTGGTCAGTAACACTATTACCATTTTTTAAAATAAAGAAACCATTAGTTCCATAAGTAACTGATGGAGAAGTTTTAATTGTCCAAACACCATTAGCATCATATTGACCAAATGCTGTTGCGTCATAAACTGTGCCATCTATAAAATGAATGTGTGACATTGAGCCTCTAAAGTAATTACCATTATCACTTCTTCCCCCAACTGTAACTGTTCTAGAAGCTGTATTAAAATATCCTGCTGTGGTATAAGTGTTATTTGTAGCGAAGCTAGTTACTGATACACCATTTACATAAATATTAACTGTCGTACCATTTCTTGAAATAACCAAATTATACCAAGAAGAAACATCTCTAAAAAGTTGGTTTGTTATTTTTTGATATTCATTAGTACCATCATACAAATTAAGAAAAAGTTGATTTGAAGAATTAAATCTAATCATTTCAAAACTACCACTATCAAAAGTTCCTAGTAAAAGTTGGTCTTCAATACCAAGATTTGCTCTTTTAAACCAAGTTGAATAAGTCCAAACATTAGTGTTTGTGGTTGATGATACTGTTCTTGTTAATCTTGTATTACTCATTAGTTAAATTGTCCCCCACCTGTTGCACCATAAGAAGATGTCAAACTAAAATTTCTATCTGCTGTTTGACCTTCTGCATCGGTTGCTCTTAATGTAAAATTATAAGTTGTAGCTGTTGTAGAACTACCACCAAAGTCTGTAGTTGTTATCACACCTGTTGTAGAATTTAAAGAACAATTTGCCTGTGCAGCATTAGTTAATACTGAAGTTGTCTCTGAATAAGTGATTGCTGAATCTGAAGTTGCTGCAACAGTTGCAACGGTTCCTGAAAAATCTCCTTCAATAGTACCTAATGTACCTGCAGCAGTTGACCAAGTCGGTGCATCGGATACTGTAAGAATATTTGTAGATGATATTACTGAATTACCATCTGGATTTTCAATTCTAATTTTGTATTGAGCATCAACTGTTAAAGTAACTGTAACTGTTAATGATGTTGAGTTGTTAAATGTAACTGTACTAGCTGTGTACCAAATACCAGTTGAAGGATTAATAAATTCTACTTGTGGAATTGATACAAAGTTTGAACCTGTAATTGTAATTGTTGCTTCTGAGTTATCTATTGTGTCTGGTGAGATAGAACTAATAGTTGGTTTAGTTTCTCCAATAGTAACTGTTCCACCTAATGAAACTGCTGAACCATTAATTGTAATTGATGAGTTGGTTAGGTCAGCATTTGCAATAGTACCATCAACAACTTTAACACTAGTAACTGAATCATTACTTAGTTTAGGTGTTGATACAATACCATCTGCTAAATCATCAGCAGTTAAAGCTGTAGTAGCAGGTGCTTTACCGACATATGCCATATTAAATTTTCCTTAATTATGCTGAGATAGTATCTACAACACTTGTAATTATATCAACTGAAGTTGCTGCAGAAGCATAAGCTTCAACTGAATCTCCAGTTTGTAAAACAACTTTAGAGCCACCATCAATTAATTCTAAAGAACCACCTGTAGGGATAGGTGCATCTTTAATAATATGATAAGTGTCACTTCCATTTTTAACATATACAGTTACATTCACAGAAGTACCAGAAGTGTTTGCACATCTAATACCAATGATTGCATCATCTGAATCTGCTGCTGTTCTTAAAACAGTAGGTGAACCTGATGAGTTTGAAATGTCTTGTTGTAAATATCGTTCAAAATCTTGTGCCATAGAATATCCTAATTATACCATTTTTATATTACTTTGTCAACAACTTATTATAAAGCAATTGCCATTGCAACAGCAAACCCATTTGAAGCTTTAGTAGCTATATCAGCATTAGCTGTATTAATTTGAGTTTGTATTGCTGAAGTTACACCATTGATGTAACTAAATTCAGTATTATCTACTGAACCATCTCCTACTAGATTAGCATTTAATCTAGAACTTGAATCTATTGTATTTTGTTTAGCATCTATTTGGTCTTGTGCATTAGATGTTAAACTATTAATATATTGTAATTCTGTATTAGATACAGAACCATCTGCTAATTTAGTTGCATCAATAGCTGCTGCTGCTTTAATATTAGCATTAGCTATATTAGTAAGTGAGTTACCTGTTGCATCTACATCTATAGTTTTATTAGTAAATGTATCAGTTGAACTTGCTGTAATTAAACCAGTTGTTAGTGTACTTAAGTTTACATTATTACCATTACTAATAGTTAGAGTAGGTGTTGAAAAACTTAATGTTTGACTATCTGTTTCTGCAGTTAAATATCCTACATCATTTGTCCATTGTGAAATGTTACCAGATTTATTAGTTAAAGTTTGAGTACCATCTAATGTAGCAACAGTTGCATCAATAGCTATATCATTTGCATTAGCAGTAATACCTGTACCACCTACAACATTTAAAGTTACATCACCTGATGTTCCACCACCAGTTAAACCAGCACCTGCTACAACTGAAGTAATATCTCCAACTGGAATAGTTGCAACTTGTGTATCTACATAACTCTTAATTGCTTTTGCTGAAGCAAGAGTAGTATCTGTTGCAGCAACACTTGTTAAATCTATGTCTAAAACTCCAGACTTTAAATTATCAACTTCAATATTAGTTAATGTATTATTATCTACGTTAATAGATTTATTAGTAAGAGTATCTGTAGTTGCTCTTCCTACTAAAGTATCAGTTGCTGTTGGTAATGTTACTGTACCAGTATTAGAAATTGTAGAAATTACTGGACTAGTTAAAGTTTTATTTGTAAGAGTTTGTGAACCTGTTAATGTAGCTACTGTTCCATCAATATTAAAAGTTACAGTTTGTCCTGAACCAACAGTATCAATACCAGTTCCACCAGTTAGTCCAAATATTTGAGAATCTAAATCAACTGATAAAGCTCCACCTGAATCTGCTTGAAAATCTAAATCACTTGATGTTGCAACTGAATCAACATAAGTTTTAATTGCTTTAGCACTAGCTAATGTATTATTACTAGCTGATACTGAAGTTAAATCTGTATCTACATCTGTAATAGAAGTAGCTGAACCAATTACTAAACCATCTAATGTAACTGTTCCATCAAAGAAAGCATCTTTAAACTCTAAAGAACTTGTACCTAAATCAATATCGTTATCTGTAATAGGAACGATTGCACCATCTAATAATTTAAATTGTTCTGTAGATGTTCCTGATACATCAATGTGAAAACCTATTTCATCATTAGCTGTATCTATTTGAATTTTGTTTAAAGGAGTAGTAAGACCTGAATCTCCAATAAGAGCAATGACTGGTCCTTCTGCTGCAGTACCATCATGCTTGTGTCCTGTTGAAGCATTAAAGGCTGCTAAAAGTTGATTGTATTCATTATTAAATAATGCTGCTGTAATAATATCACCATTATTTAATGAACTCTGTCTAGTATATCCTGCCATAATTTATCTTCTTCCTCCTGCTATGAATGAAACAAACATTCCATTTACTGAATATGGAGCATTTGTATCATTACTAAAAAATTTAAAGTTATTAGAAAAACCACTTCCTGTTACTAATACACTTTTACTTGGTAATGTTGTTGCTCCAAATATACCTGTTCCAAATAAGGCTGTTCCAAATAATGAAGCTGAACTTAAATTTCCTACTGCAAAGTTTCCTGGTTGAGGAACTTCTGAACTTTCAAAATCATATCTAATTCTTAATAGTAAATCGTTTTGTGTTCCTTCAGGTTCAATATTAGTTTTAACTTTATATAAACTTTTTCTTAAACCATTATCACCATAGTCCATATCTGGTGTTTGAAATTCTGCTTCTACATTAGCACCATCAAAACTATTACCAGTATCATGCTTATAAACATAACCTGTTTCATCAGTATGATGAAGTACTTCTGTACCATCGTTATTAACATCTGAGGTACAAAACTTAACAGGTAAACCTTTAGTTTGACTCCATTCAAATGCAGGTATACCTTCTGAATTATATTTAAATGTTCCTATAATTCCTTGTTGTCCACTAGCTGCTTGACCAGACCTATAATAAAATAATCTGTATTGACTTCTTTCTCTAATAACCATACTTGAAATAGTATAGTTAGCAAAGTTATTAATTAGTTCATTTACTAATGGTAAAATTTTTCTACTAATAGAACTTAATTCTACGTCATCAATTCTAGCTGTACCAGCAACTGTTCTTAATCCATCAGGGGCTAAGAAGATTAAATCTCCACCTATCTCTTGAATTGAGTTGCCACTTACACAACCTATATTTTTTGTTACTGACTTAATTATAGGAGTAGAATCAAGGTTTGTCAACTCATAAATACTATTTTTACAAAATATAATTAAGCTGTTTCTAAAAACTTTAATACCTGTTACTACATCTCCTACATCAATAAACCCTGATGAAGCACCTGTAAAATCCCAAGGCTGTAATCTATTACTATAATAAACAGTACTTGGGTTATCTCTTTGTCCTGATACTATTATTCTTTCAGCATATCTTTCTATTAAAGAACATCCAATAGGAGCATCTTCATTTATATCTTCAAAATGATAAGTACCATCTTCATGTATATAAAACTCACCTATTTTATTATATCCATCTACAAAATATAAAGCACCATTAATACTCTGAATAGCTTCAAAGTTTACAAACTTAACATTAGTTTGATTAGTTCTAGGAATTGTTGTACGACTAGCTAATAGACTTGGGTCAATACCACCAATAGCATAAGTTAAATTATTTTGTGTATTAGCAGTAATAGCATTTCTACTTAATGTTAATTGAGTATTACTTTGAATAGAAAGTACTTTATAAATATAAGGTGTAGCAGTATTAATTTTAATATCATCACCAACAAGAAAAGATGTTAAAAAAGTTGTACCTACTCCAGTTAAGGTAGGTGAACCTGCACTAATAGAAACTGTTCCTAATCCTATTGTAAAAGTATCTTTATTTATTTGAACGTAAGAAGTACCTGTAGTACTAAAATATACATCAGTTCCTTGAGCAACAACTACTCCATCTGCATAACCTTTAATACCATGCATTTCATCAGTTACAACTCCAGAAGGAATAACTGCACTTGTAGTTCCTAATTTTTCAAAACCACTTATTCTTCTATAACCACCAGTAGTAGATGATTCAAAATTTTGTAGGACAGTTGCAGCTCCAGGTGTTCTAAATAAAGCATGACTACTTGAAACTAAATCCAAGCCACCCTGTACTGTAATGGAAGCTCCTTGAGTTGGCATTCTTATCCTTTATTAAATAAATACTCTTCTATCGTCTTCGATATATTTTGGTTGAGGAGCATTTAATTGTTCAATCATTTTATCTAAACCTTTTTTATATTCATCTAAAGCTAATTGTGTTTGTGCAATATTATCTTTGAATTGATAAATAAAATATCTAGCTCTTGCTAATAAAACTGGTTTATATTGTGCTGGAAATAAAACAACATCTGTATCATTAGTTAATTCTGAAGGTCTGTTGTAAGCATAAAAATAAATTCTATAAACTCCATTAGGTACTGGAGATAATCCAAAGTGTCTATTATCTTCACTTCTAATTATTCTTTCAGGTACACCATATGTAGGAGTTGCTTGTGAACTATCTCTTTCTTCACCTTCAGCATAAAAATCTCTCCAAGTTTCTAAAGAAACAAAAGGTAAATTTCTAATTGTATAAGGTTCTGTTTTACCAGACACACCTTGTTCTGTTAATGAAAAACCATCCCAGTCTACATTAGAAAAATCTGTATCAACACTTGATGAACCTTGTTTTAAAAGATACCATCTTTGTCCTGCAACAGTTTCAACATAAGTATTACCATTGTAATTACCTTGTGTTGCTGATGATGATAACCAAGACCATGTATCTTGAGCATCTACTATATCAAAGTAAGCTCTATTAACACAGTTAGCTACAAATTTTTGTATACCTAATGCTCCTGATATTGTTGTTACTTCTGGTTCATTAATTTCAACCAGTAGTTCGTTAGTCATTGATAAATAAGTTTTAGACATATGTTAACAGTTCCATGCTCTTAGTGATTTATTAATTCTTGAATTAGGGTCTCTTGCAGTTTTAGCTGAAGTTAATTTCTTTTTCATGCCTTTCATTCTAGCACAAAAACTTTTTCTTCTTTTGTTTCCTACAACTTTACTTGGTGCTTTTAAATTTCTTTTCTTACCAGTTTTAGTTTTACCTTTATTGTAAGAAGCTCTACCTTTAGCATTAAGTCCACCCTCAGGATTTTTTCCTTCTTTACGAGTCCATGCAGGTGAAGACATTATACCCATAATTACTTTTTCTTATTCTTATCTTTTTTAATTATAATAGTCATCATTCCACCATGACCTTTTTTATTTCTTTCTACTTTACCACCATATTTATATTTGCCTTTGTTTGCTATTTTTCCACCAGGCATTGCTTTTTTCATTGGCATAATCTATATTCCTTTTTAATTAAATTAAATGATTGGGGATATTTCTACCCCCAACCAAAGTGTATTAAAGATTAATCTATTGTGTAGATAATCTTACCAGTAATTTCTGGTCTTAATACTTTTCTACCCCATACCATTAGACCTCTAACGATGTCAGAGAAAGTTCCAGTATCTCTTACTGTTTCTACTTTATTCATAGAAGACGCAGCAGAAGTTCCTGAAATGTGTCCGAATAATGCTTCAGGTGCAGTTGCTGTTCCAGCAGGAGTAGCACCAGTTAAGTCATTAGTTGGTAAGTTGTTTGATTTGTACATTTGGAATCCTCTTAGTAATCCAGATGCAACTAAACCATTTCTAATTGAACCTTGACCAGCATTGAAATCAACTGATAAAAGTTTAGAAGAAGTGTTAGCTAGTTGGTTGTACCACTCAGGGGCAGCAACGAACCATCTTCCATCTTCAGGTGCATTAGCTTCATCTAATTCTTTAGCAGCTAATGACATTTGGTTTAGAGGGTCTACTTCACCAGTACCGAATCCAATATCAATCGGAACTGAAGTTGTTCCCATTCCAGTAGTAACAGTCGCACCTGCAGAAATTGCAGCTAGAATGTTGCTATCCATAGCATCTCTCAAAGCGTAAGCAGCATTGTCTGCAGCTACAGCTTGAAAGTTAACATGAGAGAATCTCTTCTCTAAGTCATCTATTTTGAATGAAAAAGACTTCGCTTGGTCGATTGTAAGAACCAATTCTTGGTCACTTAAATCAGTAGAAGTTACAGCTAGACCTCTAGTGTAATCAGCTACTGCGATTTGAGGCTCTTTGATAATGTTAACAGTATCACCGAAAGATGAAATTTCACCCATGTAATCTGTGTTACAGATTGCTTCTGCTACTGCTGCTTTTCTTAGAGCTATTTGTACTTTCTTTGAATAGATTTCAGGAATAAAGAAACCATTAGTTTGACCTGAAACGCCTAATCCAAAGTTATATGTTGAACCACCTGCAAATTTTGCCATAGTAGTATCTCCTTTGTTAGTTATTGATTAATAAAAAATAAAGATAAACTTAATCTATAAGTCTACCTTCCCTTTGAGCTTTTACAATTTCTTTTTCGTATTGCATAAACTCAGCATCTGACATTTTAGCAATATCAGAACGCTTGAAGAAAACTTCTTTACCATCAGGTATTTGAGCTTGTTCATTAGTTTTAACTAACAAGTCAGCACCTTCTGATTTAGACTTTCTCTTCGTTTCGGTTTTTTTATCTAATCCAAGTCCTCGGTCCTTCTTATACAAGTCAATTGCTCTTGAAGCAAGTTTACCATCAGAGTTGTTTTCATATATCCATTTTTTAATTTCCATTGGTTGAGCATCAGCCCAATCATGAAAATCATCAGACTCTTTTATTTGTTCAAAGTCAGGATGATATTTTGAAAGTTCTAAAGCAGCTTCTCTTTGTTGTAAAGTAGTATTAGCTTTTTTTAAACCTTCTAACTCTTCTTGTAATGTCTTAACTTCATTTTGCGATTGTAAGTGTGATACAGTTTCCACTACGCCATAAATATCAGGGTAATCGTTTTTAAAAGCTTCAAGCTCTTCTTTCGATTTAGGGGGTTGGTATTTAGGTCTGTTCTCTTGAAGTTGTACTTTAAGTTCACTTTCCTTATTATTCCATTCTCCTAGTTTCCTGTCATAATAACGCTTAAGGTCATCATATCTTTTCTTATAATCAACTTTTGTATAAGGGTTAGATTCTGTATTTAACGCAGAGTCTTGAACCTTATCCATAGTGGCTGCAGTATTATCAGTTGTATCGTCAGGGTTGCCATCGGCAGTAGCTTCGGATGCATTAATATTACCAGCAGGGTTTGGCACAAACAAACCTGTATCAGCAGAAGTTCTATCAGTAGGCATTATATTATCTGTATGCCAAGATTTTTTTCTGTTGTAAGGGTTTGCTGCGACTTCTTTTAGTCCTTCTTCGTTTTGATTACTCATTGTGTTGTCCTCCTTAGGGCTTCATAACTGAAGGTAGCTATGGTAGGTTTTTGTTTAAAACGAAACTACAAGGGCTTACAATAAATAAATTTTATTATAAGGTAGCTTGTCTATTCATAGAGTACCTTTCTCTATAAATTCTTTTATACTTCTTCTACTTGAGAAGATATTCCAGCATCATAAGATTCTTCTGCTTGTTTCATCATCTTTCTTAATTTGTCTACACCAATGTTCTTAACTGCTTTTGCTGTAAATACAAATTCACCATCTGATAAAAGTGCTGGGATAGAGTCTGAAGTTCCTGTTCCTGGTCCTTCTACTTCTCCATCATCTGTAAATTCTGTTGCAACTAGTTTAGGAATAATTCCTTCTAGTTCTGGATGCATTTCTACTGCATCATCTAAAACTTTTTCTTCTTCTTCTGATAAAGCTGAAGTATCAATTATAGCATCCATGTCACCATAATCTTCTTCATCTTCCATATCTTCATCCATAGGCATTTCATCTTCCATACCCATAGGTTGTAATAAAGATTCTTCTTCTACTTCTAGTTCTTCCATAGGAGGCATATCTTCATCAGGCATATCTTCATCTAACATTTCATCTTCAACTTCACCACCTTCAGCATATGCTTGATAGTCTGCTCTTTGGGCATACTTTTCAGTAACTACTCCACCAATAGCCATTTCTACTTTTCTATCTTGTGCTATATAAGATTGTAATTCTTGTTCTTGTTTATCTGTTAATGGTAAACCTGAATCTTTCATAGCTTTAAGCTGGTCAAATTTTCTCTCTTCAATTTTATCTTTAACAGAATCACCTACATCAAACTTTAATCTTTTATTTAATAAACCACCATTCATCATTCTAGTTCTAGAAGAAGACATAGCTCTTGAAGGTAGTCCTTGTCTAGCAGACGCAGGAGTATTAACATCATAAGGTGTAATACCTTGAGTGTCTTTGTCTTGCTTTGCAATATATGGTGGTTGTGACATAAGTCCACCTGTTGCCATTTTAATTGCTTTTATTTTTTTCATATATATTATCTCCTAGTAATTGTATAGTATAACAATCGAATACCATGTAGTCAACTGTTATTTTGCTAAATCTCTAACCTGTGATTGGAGGTTCTTCAACTTGTCCAGTAAATTCCATCTCCCCTGGCATTGGTGTATTACCTGGTCCGATTGAGCCTTCGCCATTTCCTGGGCTGTTAGCTCCTGGAGCTTGTTCAGGTATTCCTGCATTACCAGCCATTGCTCCGAGTTGACCATTGACATCATCTTGAGAGCCATTTCCTTGTTTAACATTTTGCATTCCTATAATTTTAGCATAGATTTCTGCTTCATCTTTAGTGTTCATTACTTCTGCAGGGTCTAAATCAAGAGAGTATGCTAACTCTTTAATCACCTCTGACATTCTAACAAATGGAGCAATTGATGGGTTCTGTACAGTTTGTAAGAACATAGTTAGTCTTTGACTTCTAACTTCTTTTTTCATCAAACTAGAAGAACCTGTTGCCTTAATTTCTAAATCACCTTGAATAGGTAAGTCACCTTCATAGAATTGCATATTCCATTGGAACATTGCTTCACCTAAAGGTTTAATTAATTGGTCGTCAATATTTTTAATTACTGTTTTAATATTTAATGATGCTGCACCCATTAACATTGACATACCAGATGCTGTTCTTGTCATAGACTGAACACCTGTTTGACCATGTGAATAAGATGGTAAGCCAGTAGATTCATCTGCTAGTTGTCTGAACTTATCAAACATCTGCATATTTTCTACAGCAGTATTTGGAAACTTAATTCCATAAATAGATTGTCCTGGTACACCAGATTGTCTTTTAAATATTTTACCTGGATATACTTCCATGTTTTGATTAGATGATAAAGCTGATTCATCAACATCAAATACTAAGTTACCAGCTAATGCTAAGTTATCAATTGCCATTCTTGCATGACCATTCATAATCTGTTGTGCATCATCCATGTTTTCTGGAACACCAATACCAAAAAATGTATAAGGATTCTTTTCATATACAAATGCTTGATAAGGAGTTCTAAAAGGTTTAAAAGGATTCTCAACTACTCTGATTACTTTACCTCTATGCATCCAGATGTTAACTTGTATTTCTTCTGAATCATCTACATCTTCTCCAACTTCAAGACCTTCTTCTCTTGCAGCCATTGCAGTTATAGTTCCCCAGTATTCTAATACTTCAAATCTATTATGAGTAATATCTGCATAATGACTTTTTTCTAAATCAATATCAGTTTCCCATTCTTTCTTAGTATAGTTAGCACCCATCTTTAAACATTCCATGATAGCTGCTTTATTAAAGAAAGGTCTGTTAGCTAAATCTAAAAATTGATTTCTATTTAATCTATGTCTTTGGATAACGTATTCTGCTTCATCCATACTTCTAGCATTAGGGTCTGGATAAAAATCCCATATGCTAACAAATTCTACTTTAGGAACTTTAACTTGTTCAGGTGTATACTCTCTACCATTACCTGTATCAGTATATCTGTGTAATGTTTTGTTATAAGTAAAAGGTCCTTTAACAATTCCTGTACCTAATAAACAAGATTCAAATATAGCATTTCTTAAAGCTATACTTCCATTTGATTCTTCTATCTGGTCATGAATTAATTTCTCTAATCTTCTAGCTGCAATCTGTGCAGGTTTAATCTGTGGCATCTCAGGACTTGGAGCTGGTCCAGGTGATAAGTCAGCTTCTTCATATTCTTCTTGAAGACTTCCTAATTCTAAATCTTTTAATGTGTTGAATGTTGCACCCTTTGGTAACTCTCTACCATCACCAGGAAAACCTAGACCACCATTTTGTAATGGCATATCCATTTCTTCTCCAGGCATATAATCCATATTTCCTTCAACACCAGGAGTAGGATTTAAATTCTCATCACCTTGCATTTCCTTTAAAGGATTAAGGTGTGCGTACTCTGCAATTCCTTCAGGTACTCTTGTTTCTTGAATTGATAATGGAAATTTATTTGTACCGAATAGTACATCAATTAGTTGTCCATAAGCTGCAAGTACTTTTGTCTTAGTTACTTTAACAAAGACTCTAGACTTTTCATTCTCTCTGAACTTAACATCTTTAAGGTATCTACCTCTGTAGTTGTGATAAGATTGTAACCATCTTAATTCATCATCTCTTCTAGTAGTTTCACATTGCTGAAACTTAGATTGAACAATACCTACTAAAGCAGATTGTTGTTTATTATCTTCCATTTCACCGTCTTCAGGCATAGAAGTTCCTAAATCTTTTTCTTCGTACTCAGCCATAAAATATTCAACCTTTTAGTTTTGTGTATAATACGTATAATAATACACTTTTTTTAGTATGTTGTCAACTTAACTTATAATATTTTCTTAATATTTTTAATTACTGCTGTAGGTATTATAGTTGTATTACCTATATCTTCAAAGGTAGGTTTATCTTTGCTTTTAATATAATCAGTAAATATTCTAGTTACACCATTCTTTTGACTAAGTAAATAACCTTTAGATACACAAGTTGGAAGTTGTTCTAAGTTTAATTGTTTAGTTGAACTCCATCCAGCATCACCTTCAATATCAAGCCACTCTATTTCAACATAAGGATATTTAGTTATATCATTACCTAAAGTCTTTGTATCAAGTGGAATTATCTTTCTTTGTTTCTTTGGTTTCTTTTTCTTTTTCATTTATCTCCCTTTTGTTTCATTCCTTTAGCAGCCTTACCATAAGGTTTAAAATCTCCTTTACCATTTACAGAACTCTCTTTACACCAGTCTGTAAATTGGTCTTTCATTCCACCACCATCAGAGTATCTAAACATATTGAATTTAAATACTTGTTGTATGTTATCTTGTTTTAAATATTCTTGTAGTTTTTCATATGACATTACTTCATCATATTCTTCATTTGTTTCTAAGTTTTTAAAAGTATATAGGGGCATATTAATATCCAAAGATTGGGTCTGCAGGAGTAAATCGTTTTGCTTCACGCATATCCTCCCAGGCTGTTCTTGCTTTAGGTCTAGACATAATTAAATATCTCAAAGCATCATAAGCATGGTCTGATGCTTTTGTATCTACATCCTCAGGTTTGTTAGGGTCTAGAGGAATAGATTGTATTTCTCTAATTAGATTAGGACATGATTTAAAGATTTGCATTTTAGGTCTACCCTTATCTGTTATCTTTAATCTCTCATGTATTTGTATCTTACCTTGGATTCTGTTCTTGTCAGCTCTTCTAAGCTTGTGTCCTGCTCTGGATAGTACTTCGCCTACAGTTGGACCAGTAGAGCCAGTCCTAGCCCACGCAGCCCAGTCTAACACACCATTTACAGACAACCTATCCTCTTTCTCAAACTCAAAGATTCTAGTAGCTAAGTCTTCACCAGTTAATCCTTTTTGATATAGTTCTCTGTATATAATTAATGTTTCATCACTAGGGTCTATTGCACCCCATATTACTGCAGACTCTGCTGCATAACCATAGTCAATTCCTTTTACTCTTTCCCAATGCTTAGGTAATTCAAATGGGTCAATGCAATGAGTATCATAATCAAACTCTGTAAAGGCTGCACCTTCAGCAACATCCCAGTTACCTTCTAGTAATTGTTTTCTTTGAACAGCAGGTAAGGACATAAGCATCTGCTCATACTTACCATCAGCAGATAGGAAAGGGTTATCTTCTAATCTTGCTGGTATAAATCTTCTTGTTATTTTATCTTGTCCTTGAAAGGATTCATTAGGAGGACTTGGGTCAAGGTATCTTTTCTTAACCCAATGTCCACCAACCCCACCAGGGTTTGCTGTACACCGAATGTAGCATTGTATTGCATTATTAGTTGTTCTCAATCGTGACTGCAAGTACTGGAGAGGAAATTCTGTAGGGTATTGTGTTAATTCATCTATACCAATCCAAGTATATGATTGTCCTTGGTATCTATAAACATCTGCATCCCTATCTAAATATCCAAACTCTAATGAAGCTCCACTAGGAAACCTCCAAATTTTTTCTACCTCTCTAAACTTTGCACCAGCAAAAGCTTTAGGATATAGTTCTCTAGACTTATCTATTAATTCTCTTAACTCAGGCATAGACTTTCTAAGTAGTAATGCTCTGTGTTCTTTAATGTGCATATATCTTAATGGGTCAACTAGCATGGCATATGATTTACCACCCCCTGCTGACCCACCATATAGCACATCTTGTTCTCCTGCAGCTAAGAAATCTGTTTGAGGTCCTTCATTTGGCTTGAAGACGATTCTTTCCTGCTCTTCTTTTAGGAGAGTCTTAACACTTTCTGGTAGTGCTTTGTATTCTTTCTCATCCATAACAGTACCTTTTTTATCGGACTGCTTCTGTTGTTCACCTTGTTGAACTTTAGCTATACCATCTTTCTTAACTTTAAGCTTTTGAGTTCTATTGTCTAGCTTCTTACGAAGTTTCTCAATCTCTTTTTCTTTTTCTTTAACAGCTTTCCTAGCTGCTAACTTAGCTTTATGTTCATAACCATAGTTATATTGTCTAGCCATTTTTACTTAATAAACCTATTGTTGGTTTTTCTTCTGTTGTATCTTTGTCTATAATCTTTTTTAAACCCATAGCAGATAATTTTCTACCTGTTTGGCTTTCCATTATTTCAACAGCACCTCTTAATGAGAATGCTCCAGCTTTAACTCCTTCTTTAGCATCAGCTAATGCTTTAATTTCTTTTTCAACTGGTTCTAATACTTTATCTTCTTTGAGTTTATACCCATAAGGTATAGTTGAACTTCTTCTTCTATTCATCATCTGGTGTTACATCCTCTGCATTAACATCTATTACATCTCTTTTCTCAGGTAAAAGAAATATACCACCTGCTGCAGTATGAGTTACATCTAGTTTTTCTCTCTTAGCAATACCTACTCTGTCTAACAATGTCTGTGCTGCTTGTAGTTTAGCACCTACTTGTGGGATAGGGTCTTCACTCTCTAGAATCTCTACTAGTTTCTCTGCTGCTCTTGGAGCTGATGTAGCCAATATCTTATTAGCAACATCTATTATCTCATTCTTCAGAGAGTCCACAACTGCTGATTGGGATGTTGTCGCATATCCTGCTATAACTAATGCTTCTTTTACATTGCCTTTAGTCTTAGTTGATAGTGCATCTAAGAAAGACTGCTGTTGCTCTGTTAGTTTTCTCTTAGTTTCTGTTCCTGGTAAAAAGTTATTATTCATACAACTCATTATAGCATAATTAAATCTAGTTGACAACTAAAATATTTTTTATTTTTATGTTGACATTTGTAAATATAGGGTGTATAATCTCTATAGCTACTCTCCAGGGGGTGCAACATATACATAGATTATAATATATCTTCTCTGGGGCAGTCCAGCAATATAACAACCCCCACATAATCTATTAAGCAGGGCGACCTTCATCTAGTTTACAATCTAAATCTACTTAAATTGTATAAGCAGTATATATACTACCACCACCACCCCCCATGGCACTCATGTACCCCCTTGCGAATTAGAATCATTCCAAACTATATAATAAGTCAACAGCTATGACCTATATATTATCTTCATATCTCTAAAAATCTCTCTCAGGTTTACAGCTTTAATAGAAATA